>ERZ1034669.37-NODE-37-length-86010-cov-480.405224_pt1 | contig 86010 bp, 70 predicted proteins | sample MGYA00520705_ERZ1034669 | MGnify/ENA primary metagenome ERZ1034669 (study PRJEB33766, sample SAMN09781766) | gut metagenome | biome: gut microbiome | host: Homo sapiens | place: Madagascar | study: EMG produced TPA metagenomics assembly of the PRJNA485056 data set... | reverse complement strand
TATTCCAAAATTACGTTAAATCACGCTTGTGAATTTTCACTTGCGAAACTTTAGTTAAGAACATTTTAACTAGCTGGGAATCATCCCTAGTACGCTACGGAAAGATTGACAGCTGGAACTATTCAGAGAATCTAACAACATTGGGACGATATCTGCGAGCCAATGAGAGTACATTAGAAGAGCACTACCTGATCAAGTACATCAGAGACAGCATCATCGGAGTGAACTACAACGTCAAGAGCGTGCTGAAAGCCATCCAGAAGCTCATGAACCTGGAAGCAGCAAAAGAGAAAGAGCTCACATCCATGCTGGTGAAAATGGATGGGAACAGAATTGTCCTGAATGGCCAGGATGTACGCTTCAAGAAAGAGACCGAGAAAATCTTCAAGGAGAAGCTCAAGTTCAAGAAAGGTATGCTGCTCCGTAACTTCGACATTGAGACGGAAGCTCCACATGACTCCAAAAAGGTAAGACGCATCGTGGAAAAGAGAATGTGCCAGGCTTACCACAGAATGCATAAAAGGGATGAAGGCTACAAAACCAGTAACAGGGAGAAATACTGGATGGACAGAGCCACTGCCTTCCAACTGTACAACATCGGACAGAAGGAAAAGGCAAGAAACACAAGAAGAGGCGAATCCACCCACTGGAAATGGAAGAAAGATCCTATCACCCATGAATTAGTCCTCAAGAAGAAAATGGGGTACAAAAATGAAGAAGCTGCACAAAAGGCTATTGCTCAATGGCAGATCAACCACCCATATGATTCCAGGGAGATAACAGCCTACAAATGCAACTACTGCAACAAGTGGCATATCGGGCACAGATCAAAGTTTCTGAATCATCCGGCTATAGACAGCATGATACCTCAAATGCAGGCTTGTTGCTAAGCCATTGAAAAAGAACAAAGAGAAATATATGAAATCGTCTTGCCAGCTTTGCTGATGTAACAGGAATCAATGGCTATAGCCATCTTCCAAGTTCACCAAAAAGGTCTTGGCAAGTGATACAAAAAGTTTGAGCTAACCAATGCATTCGACTTTTTCAAGCCGAATGAGTTGCAATAGGTCTGCTCAACATACGAGCCAAACCTCTCCATTGGGGTAAAATTTATCTTCTTGGTATCACCATGAATAAACCATTGTTTACTTCATTGAGGAAGAAGGACAGATATTTGTTCTCCATTCAAAACGCCAATGTATACTACCCCTTCTTTTTACTTGTAATTCTGTCGCAGGCAGTTTATCACCCATACAGAAGCTAACCCCATATTCCTGCAACCATTTGATTGCAGGAATATGGTGGTTAGAGGGCATGATCCACCAAAACATACGCATGCCTCTCCACGTCATATTTAAACCGATGCCTTGCATCCAGTCTCATGCTACCTTCCATGGACGATTTCGTCGAATTCGGGAAAAACACCTTTACTTGCTGATAAATGTCGCTAAGCGGCAATGGTTTGCCAGCAAGAGACAATACCTCATAAATCTTGTCTACCATCGTTCCCCAATAGATATGCTCCCAAGACGCCAACCCATAGTAGCCTGACAGTCCAACGGATTTTACCCCCTCCATTTTATTCAAATAAACGCGGATGGTATTAACGGTAAGATGACGATAAGCAGGACACCTTCTATGAAAAATGTCTCTCATTTCCTCCGCTCTCATAGGTTTGCCTCTTTCTTTCAAAATCTCCAACAGCTCAGAAGTAACGGAAACTTTGTTTCTCTCAGCCACAAAGCCACCTTCATCATCCACTTCCAAACCAAAGGTCTCCAACATCAGATAAGTAAAGAAAGATAGAAAATGCTCTTTACCACCTAATTTCTGAACATCCAACTCCCTTAAAAACATACTTGCCTGATAATGTTCATCTGTGAAACGATTGATAGCCAGCAGTTCTTTCATTTTAGTAACTAGCTTAGCTATTTCATCAGTATTAAAAAGACTTGCATTCACCAATATGAATCTGTTTTTAGATTCGAACTTTCTAAACTGCTTGTTTGAAGGATAGCCAGGGTTCCTCAAAAATATAAGTTCCATCAATCCAATGGCATCCGTCTGCAAACGCTCCTTTTCCAAGATACTTCTGCAAATTGGCGAAAAGAATCCTATGAACGGCATTTCATACAAAAAGTCATAACATTTCCAATGTTCATCCTGCATAATTGGGTCAGTACTCTTCACCATTGGATAGGAAAGATATTTTTTAAGTATATACGGCGTTATATGATATTCTTCCATCAACTCCTGAGAAGTTTTTCTTTTTCTACCGATTCCTCTATATTCTAAGGAAACTTTCTTTCCTTCATTCCACATTCCAAACTGCAGATAATCCGAAAAAAGAGTGAACATCGGATAATAACCATTTACCTTATGAAAATCTGTAACAAAGGATACGCTTTTATCCGACATGAAAGGAAACAATCCAATAGTACATTGACCTGAATGTTCAAAGTCCAAAGATGTATATGCATCTACGAAATGTGTAATCAAAGAAAAAGAGTAATAAGAATTCAAGGGATATTTAAGCTTAAATTCTATATCATAACAGAACTCTTTGTCTAAGCTCCGAGTAAAGTATATTTCTTTGAAACCTAGTTCATATGTCAACCTATCCTCTATGAAAGGATGAAACTGGATAAAGGCACTGGTACCAAAGAACTTTTTCATGACAGCATAATGCGATTCCAACAAGAGCCTGCTCTTATTAGAAAGATGGGAATAAAGTATCATCCCTAAGGCCTTACTACCCACTTGATAACGATACTGCATAGCACTATTTCTGACCGAATAATAAAAGTCATTGCGCTCATCCAGAATCAAAAATTTCAAACAAACCAAATAGATATATAAGCATGAAGCTGCCTGAGGATAATTATCCACAATCTCCATCAAATTAGATTCATTTATACAAATGAGTTTCAGAATTTCTAACGAGGAAGGGAATATCGCCTGAAATTCCTTGCCATCTTCGACATTCTCACATAAATGCGCATAACAGATATCCATCTTCTGTATGACCTCATCACTACAATATCGCTTTACCTCCAAGAGGGAATCTTGAGATTCAATAGCTGCAAAGACATGCTTCACATCATAGACAATCTTCTTTCCTATACTTGGCATTGCAGACAACTTTTCCAGTCCCATAGCCTTAATGTCTCCAACAGTAAATAAAGAAAGAGCTTCTAGCTTATGGTGAGTAAATGATGATATCAGCTTGTCATGCAACAATCGATTTATTGATGTATCAAAATTATACATAATTATTTTTTTATGTTTTTCTCCTTGGCATAGTAATCATCCAAGAAATACTCATTGTTAATTGTAAAAGTAGTCATATAAAGCGCCTTCTCCTTCTTATCATGCTCAGAATTTATAGTCATCAGAAGCACTTCGTTCACATCTGTAATACAAATACCAACCCTATCAGTCACATAAAAAACCAACACCCAAAGAAGAGAAAAGCAAAAGTAAAAGAACCAGTAAACCTGTGCAGATGCCACAGCAGTACCCACACAAATCAAAAGGATAGCCTGAACAGTTCTCTTGTTCAATCCTCCTTTAAAAATATACCAGTTCATCTTCATACATTTAAGTACTTTAATACGATGAGACAAAAGTACAAAAAATATTAGAAAAAGCCAACTTTACGTTAGATTTTATTCCGAAACACCCCCTAAATAAATAAAAACAAGATGATTTCATCATAAAGAAGCCTATTTCAGCACTCCACAAAAACGTATCACTAAGAAGAAACCATGATGAATTACCCTGCTGTACCGAGGAAAATAATAGAAGAGAGAAAAAAAAACTACGAAGAAAGCATTCTCTATATCACCCCGCACCTCCTAAGATTCCTGTCCTCTAATCTACTCAACAACAAACAGCTAAAAACTCAAGAAATGAAGGAAAATGCATGAGTTCTATATATAATAAGGTATAGAAGTATGCCTAAATAACAAAAAATTGGAAAAATGAGCCAGTGAAATATAATTTCACTATAGACCCCTACCTTTGCACCCAGAAAAACCAAAGCCGCTATGGTTAAGTAGTTAGCGACATTATTGAATACATTCATTACCAAACATTAAATAGCAATAATAGAAGGCAAAACGGGAAAAATGAGTGAGTGAAATATCATTTCAATATCCCACAGTACTTTTGCAAACGAAAACAGGAACAAGAAGTTAAACCCATTAAAATTAAAGAATATGAATTACGAATATCGCTACCTCATGGAATACCTCCCAAAGAGATACTCCGCAACAATGAAGCAAGAGAGTGACAGAGAAGTCATCTACGACTTCAAAAACGGCTACTGCAGCCTTAGCTTGATGAACACAATCGTAGACCACATCAAAGAAATCAAAAAAGAACTGGGTGGCAACAACTGGAGAGTATGCTTCATACCAGCATCCACCCACCACAAGACAGCTTGCCGCTACCAAAAGCTCGCAACCTTCATCGAGAAGGAAACAGGAATTGCCTGCGACTATCATACCATCCTGCCAATCCAGGACCAGGAATCAGGCCACATCACAGGCAAGAAGACAAACCCGTCAGAGAACTTCAACATCAAGACAAGCGACGTTGCCGGCAAAAACATCATCCTCATAGATGACGTCATCACAAGAGGCATGACATTCATGCAAACAACCAACAAGCTCACCAGAAATGGTGCCAACATGGTAAGAGGTCTCTTCCTCGCCAAAACAATCAATCCAGACTGGGTCAGACATTCAGCCTGACCCACCAAAGGGAAGAATACCCAGCAGCATCTCCCACATGGGAATAAGACAACAATATCAATTAAGTAAATAAAGAAACAAACATTCAAAATTATGAACAATTATACAAAACATATTGGTATCATTACCAATTACTTCGACAACAAGTATTCAATTACAGTTGACAACAAAACCATTCACATGCCATTCGAGATCATGCACAAACTCTCAGTATTTCCTCCATCAGTAATGGATGGAGATCATCTGAAAATTGGAGCACAGATTACCTTGGCAAAGAAGGATGAGAGAATCTTCTATCCTGACCGTGACACCTACGGAACCACGAGACTGGAAATAAAAAGCTACACAGATGGTTCCTACCTGCTCAAGGATGCAAAACCCTTTAAGCAAGACATCAGCTTCCAGGAGATGGTGAGTAAGTTCAATACCCTGATGACAACCCTTCCTGAAACAACGAGAATGGAGGCACTCAATACCCTGATGTCAATGGAGCTGACAGAGGAACAGAAACAAGAGAAGCTCGCTTGCATGGTGGAATTTCCATTGGACTTGGAAGAGAATGCAACATTGGAGAAGAAGAACAGCCTGTTCGACTTGTCAAAAAAGTCCAAAGACGATAAACCACAAATCAGAGAAACCGTGGAGTCCATCGCTGCCATGTGCAACTGCAGCAATCAGCAGACGTGCCAGCTCGTTGTGGGAATCAACAGCAAGACCAACAAGACCTGCAAGCTCCAGGATGAGATCGCTACGTTCTATCCGCAGATTGCTACCCTGGACCAGTTCCAAAACACCGTACTGGTTCCATTCATCAAGTCCTACACCTATGACAATCCCCTGCTGATGTCATCACTCAAGTACAACTGGTACAGCTACAATGGTGACTTGCTGCTCGTCATAGAAATCAACTATCAGGGAGACCCTGTCATCTGCAAAGGTGGAAGATTACCATACCGATGCGACTCTGCCAAAATGGTTGCAGAAGGAGCAGATCTGGTAAACATGATCAAGAAATTAAGCAAAATCGCCGCATAAGCGGTTAAATAAATATTAACAAAAAAGATTTTAACAAAATGAAGACAAACGTAAAATCAAACAAGAACATCATCCCTATGAGAGAGGATGCATCATCAACAGTACAGGCAACCAATAACCTGGAGTACGTAAACCTCATGGAGTATCTCCCAATGAGATTGCCAGCAACGGAAGAGGAAGAGAGAAACCGCAAGATTGTCCATGACTTCAAGAACGGCAAATGCTCACAGAAACTGAAGAATCAGTTCACCGACGCAATCAAGCAGCTCAAGGACGAACTCAAGGACACTAACCTGAGCGTATGCTTCATGCCGGCCATCACAGCAGACAAAACAGCCCTCCGCTACTCACAACTGGCAACTGCCATCGAGACAGAAACAGGCATACCAAGTGACTACCACACCATCCTGCCAAAGCGAGCAACAGAACTCATGGCTACCGGAAAGACAGATCCTGCAGAGGATTTCCTCTTCAACAAGGAGCAAATCGAGGGAAAAGACATCATCCTGATAGGTGACATCATCACCACGGGAGCCAACTTCACCAAGACAAGTCTAAAGCTTGCAGAACTTGGCGCAAAATCAGTCACCGGCCTGTTCTTGGCAAAGACCATCATTACAAAGTAACAAAAAATTAAATCAAAAAATATAAGAAAAATGAATACTTATCAATACCTCAAAGACTATCTCCCAGTGAGATACCAGGCAAATGCCCAGCAATTGGCAGACCGTCAGACTTGCTATAACTTCAAAGACGGCTACCTCAACGACGAAGTTAAGAGTGGATTTCTGAACAAGATCCAGGAAATAACAAATGGAGAGAAGACAGGTTGGGACATCTGCTTCATCCCTGCATCCACCAAGAGCAAGCTCGCTACAAAAAGCTTGCTGAAGCAATCCAGGCTGCCGGCTACAAGGTAGCAATCAATGCCATCTACAATGAGCACGACCATGAAGCTGGTCACCTCACAGGAAAAACCGGAAATCCAATCGAAGGCTTCGGCTTCAACACCAGTGACATCGCAGGAAAGAAAATCATCGTCATTGATGACATCATCACAAGAGGAAGAACCTTCCAAATGGTTGCAGAAAAGCTGGAAACCATGGGGGCAGCAAGCGTAACAGGATTGTTCCTGGCAAAAACCATCAACCCAGACTACCATCCCCATTACAATCCGATGATCGATTACGATCCTGAAGACGACTACAATCCAGAAGATTACTACGAGGAAGAAGACGATTACGATCCAGCAGACTACTACGAGGAAGAAAAAACATACGACAACTACAATGGTTCATATGCTCAAGACGTAGAAGGTTGGAGCGACCAGGACATAGACGATGTCTTCGACGGCGATCCTGACGCCTACTGGAACATCGACTAACATAAAGAAGATAAACAGCTGTAAAAGCAAGTATTTTTCCAAGATGTTTGGATATAAAAAAAACTACTTTTTCAGTCGAGTAACAACAAAAATAATAACAAATAAATATGGCACTCAATACAGAACTCATACTGACATTGAAAAACCTCAAGGGCTGTGGAAACAAAACCGTTCTCTCCATAGCCGAAGTAGCACCGTCCCAAGTACAAACCATCAAGGATCTGTGTGACATCTGGACAACTCTCAAAGGTAAGAAGTTCGAAAAGTTCACTACCACAGATCTCCACGAAGCCAACAGAAAGGCAATGACCATCATCAACGATGCAGAGAGATGCGGTGTAGGCATTATCTCCTATTACGAAGATGCTTTCCCTCAAATCCTACGTGAGACCATCAATGAGGATGGCAATGCAGATGCACCGTTACTTCTGTTCTACAGAGGAAACATCAAAGCCCTGCAAATGCCGGGTATTGCCATCATCGGCACAAGAGAACCAACAGAAGCAGGAACGCAAGCAGGAATCTACTTCGCAGAAAAGTTCGCTGCAGAAGGGTTCAACATCGTATCAGGCCTTGCTATAGGATGCGACACCACTGGTCACCAAGGAGCATTGAACGTGAAGGGAACCACCACGGCATTCCTTGCCAACGGCTTGGACTGGGAGTCCATCTATCCAAAGGAAAACCTGGAACTGGCCAAGAACATCGTTGAGAACGGCGGATTGCTGCTCTCAGAGTATCCGGTAGGACAAAGAGGAAATCGCTATACCCTAGTGGAACGTGACAGACTGCAGGCAGGACTCTCATACGCAACCCTCGTCATCCAGACAAGTCTCAGAGGAGGAACCATGCATGCAGTAAACGCCACCATCAAAGCCCAAAAGCCTCTCTTCATGATCCGGTACAAGAACATGAATGGACAAACTGGCGGAAAAGCAGAGGGCAACAGAGTGTTCCTTGAAGAAGGAAAAGCCCATGCCCTGACCTCAGGTTCATTCGATGAAGCCCTTGCCATCATCAGAGAATCAGTAGAAAGAATCAACAAACCAAAAATCAAAAAATCATTATTCTAGCCTATGATTAAAGGAGTAATTTTTGACCTGGACTTAACTCTTGTAGATACCACTACACTGGAAAATGCCAGAAAGACGAGAAACTGGCACGAGGCATATAGACTTATCCCATATACCTCCATGTATGCAGGAATCCAAGAAGTCCTTGACCAAATAAAAGCCCAAGGTATCAAGATGGCGATAGTCAGCAGTTCACCACGTCCCTATGTGGAAAGAATCGTTGACTATTACCAGATTCCAGCAAGTTTCATCGTTGGCTACCATGATGCCCATCCCGTCAAGCCCCATCCTGCACCTATGCTAAAGGCATTGGAGCTGATGAATGAGAAAGCTGAAGATATTCTGAGCTTTGGAGATAGGGCTATAGACATGATTGCATCTAAAAGAGCTGGCATAAAAGCCATCGCATGCCTCTGGGGAACCAAGGAAAGGAGTATGCTACTTGGTACAGCATACGATAAAGCAATTGGCTCACCACTGAAGATACTTCCATACATACAATGAAGATAGCAAATTCATTGAGTATGGTATCCTCTCATCAGGTTCCACTAGGCATCCCCTTTCCTAATGGAACCTTTTACAACAAAAAAATACCACTAACTGAAAAAAACAACTAGCAAAGAAGCTCCCCAGCATAGCAATTCCAACATGCTATGCTAGGGAGCTTTTCATGATTAAAGTAGATAACCTCGACACAACTTTAATCTGGTAGATTCCACAGCACCCGACGGTACCATATAGAATATGATGCACCCACATAAATGCTTCATCCTCAAAAAAAATCAAACAACCATCGCACGCAAAAAAAGTTTTTTCTCGGAAAAAGTATCAAAGTATCATTCTACCGCGAAAATTCAGGGTTATACCATTAATACACAACACCTTAACATAAATGAGACTTCTCTAAAAATAAAGAGAGAAGTATCATGGAAGTATCATAAATTAGCGAGAAGTATCATGATTTCTAGCTTGCATCGAAAAAAAATGCTTTATGAAGTGATCATAATAGCATTTTAAGGCAATAAACAGGATGTTTTTGCGTTTAGTAAAACAGAATGTTTTATTCTTAAAACTTAAGAAACATGGATGAAAAGGAATTACTGAAAAAGGCTTTTGAGTACGGAAACGTACCTAGCAACATCACCTACTGTTTCACCGAACCATGTCCGATGAAAAACAAATGTATCCACTATCTATCCGGTCTCTACAAAAACGAGAAGACTGATAGAGGGGATGCCATTTTCCCAAATGCCCTGAAAAACGGAGAATGCAAGTACTTCGCACCGCTGCGTGTCGTGAAAATGGCATGGGGATTCGACCATCTCTTTACCGAAATGAAAGTGAAAGACGCTCCTGCACTGCGCGCCGAAATGAGAGACTACCTCGGTAGCAAAGGACAATACTACCGTTACAAACTGGGACAACTGAAACTCCTGCCGGAACAACAGGCATATATCAAACAGCTCTTCGCCAGATACGGATATAAAGATGTTGAATTCGACCATTTCTCAGAAGAGATTGATTTCACTAAAAGCTAATCTTTTTCTCAGCCCTCCAGATGTTCTATCCATGCCATTTAAGCGGTCCCATGGTGAACACGTGACGGGCTACCGGAGAACACGTGCTGGGCAGTAGGAGAACAAGTGACGGGCAGTCATTGCCCGCACAGCGGGCAATGACTGCCCAATTTACGAATCAAACTTTGGGCAACGCAAGAAAGAGTTTATAGTTAACAGTTTATAGTTAATAGCTAATAGATTGACAATTAACCATCTTAATAAATATATTCAATGAAGATAACTATTGTTCATACAAACAATAAGAAGCAGCTCCTCGTCAGCAACAAGACGATGGAGAAATTGCTGGAGCGCATCGCCAAGGATGACAGCAAGAATACTGTTACCCATTTCCGCGAATACGTGACCTATATGGAAAGCGGCTACGAATATTACAAGGATATGCCAACATGGATGCACATCTACCCCGCTGCTGAATTCGCCAAAGACGAAAACAACAACCTGAAAATGAAGACGTGCAACGGTATTCTGATGCTGAAATTCGGAAACATTACGGATGCAGACGACGTGAAGGGCGTGAAGCGCTCGGTTGCCATGCTGCCTTCTACCTTTGCTGCGCTGGAAGGTGCTGATGGAAAGTCGGTTATCGTATTGGTGAAATTCAGCAACGAAGATGATTTGCTGCCTGCTGAGGAGGCGGATGCCGAACGACTGTACCGCATCGCCTACCAGCAGATTCTGCCTGTATATCAGGCGATTGCCAAGGCTTCGGTGCTCACAGACGGTCCGAAGCCTTCTATTGAAGCGGGCTCCAACCTTTCTTTTGAGCCTTCGATGCACAACAGTTTTATGATGACGCTCGATGCAAAACCTTATTTCAACAATAAGGCGATGGCGATGAAGATTGACAGTAATGCACGTTCTCAAAGCCCAGCTCCAAATATGGATAATGTTCAGCAGTCGATTCCTGGTTCCGATACTCCGGAAGAAGAAAAGAAAGTTGACAAGAACAGTGTTCGCGAGAATATCGTGAACATGATGCAGCTGCTGAAAAGAAGATATGATTTCAGATACAACACGGTGATGAAATTCGTGGAATACATGCCGAAGGAGAAAGGTTGGTATGGTTTCCAACCTGTGGATCCGAGAGTGCAGAAACGCATGACGCTGGAGGTGCAGCTCGCAGACATCCGAGTGAGCATCAAGGATGTACGAAATTTCCTGGAGTCTGACTACATCAAGAATTATAATCCGATAGATGAATATCTCTTCCAATGCTACGACAAATGGGACGGGAAGGACCATATCCGCGCCTTGGCCCGTACGGTTCCTACCAACAATCCTTACTGGGCAGACTGGTTCTATACCTGGTTTCTGGGCATGGTTGACCAGTGGCGCGGCTTTACCCATCGCCAGTATGGCAACTCGGTGGCTCCGCTTCTGATTTCCAAGCAGGGTTACAACAAGAGTACTTTCTGTCGCCGGCTGTTGCCGCCAGAACTGCAATGGGGATATAGTGACAATCTGGTTTTGTCTGAAAAGCGTCAGGTTTATCAGGCGATGGCGCAGTTTATGGTTATCAATCTTGATGAGTTCAACCAGATTTCTCCACAGGTGCAGCAGGGATTTCTGAAGAATCTCATCCAGTTGCCTACGCTGAAATACAAGCCTCCGTATGGTAGTCATGTCATGGAATTTCCTCGTCTCGCCTCGTTCATCGCCACGAGCAACATGAAGGATATTCTCACCGATCCATCCGGCAACCGAAGATTCATCGGTGTGGAACTGACGGGACCGATCGATGTGAGTGTGCGTCCGAACTATCAGCAGCTTTTCGCCCAGGCGCTGACCGCTTTGCGCAATGGTGAGAAGAGTTATTTTGATGCGGAACAGGTGAAGTTGATCATGAAGAACAACTACCAGTTTGAGGTGGTTGAGCCGATAGACCAGTATTTCCTGCTCTATTTCGAGTTGGTTGATGATGAGAAAGAGGGTGAATATCTGACTGCCGCCGAGATTTTCGACTATCTGAAAAAGCAGATAGGTTCATCGCTCAAGGTGAACAGTTTGATGGGATTCGGCAGAAAACTGGCGAACATGAGTGAGTTAAAACATAAGAGATTTGCAGATGGAATGAAGTATCTTGTAAAGAAAAAGTGAAATAATGATACTTCTATGAGACTTTAATGAGACTTCTCGGCACCAAAACCGAGAAGTCTCATTCTCTTTATCTTATTATCTATCAAGTCTTTAAGTCAATATTTTCAATAGAAAATGAGACTTTGAGACTTTTTTCTCAAAAAAAACTTTTTCACGTAAGAGAAAGCTTTTGCCCTTTCAGGGCGACAGGCTTGCGTTTATAAATACCCAGGGTGTTGCCCTGGGCTAAGAGCTTCTGCCCTTTCAGGGCGTGTGGAGCTTTCAGGGCGTATGGGGTTTACATCTGAAAATGCTTATCCTTTAGACAGCATAAAGGAAGGTGCGGATGAACCAGTAGCAAACGATACCTGCGATGTAACCTACAAAAGCAATCCAGGAGATATGCTTCATATACCAGCCGAAGGTAATCTTCTCCAAGCCCATTACTACCACACCAGCGGCACTACCGATAATCAGCATTGAACCACCTACACCGGCACAATAAGCGAGCAACTGCCAGAAGACGCCATCCACAGCCATATCGCCAGCGGCTGCCACAGGATACATTCCCATACATCCGGCTACCAGAGGCACATTATCAACAATACTTGAAAGCACACCGATGATACCAGTTACGAGGTAGTGGTTGCCATCGAATACGACGTTCAAGCCTTGCCCCAAAGCAGTCAACACGCCAATCTCAGCCAGACAGGATACTGCCATCAGGATACCGAGGAAGAAGAGGATGGTACTCATATCAACACGAGAAAGCAACTTGGTTACCCGCTTCTGAGTACCCTCGGCATCAGCTCCACGATGCAAACCGCGATAGAAAACTTCGGTAGCAGTCCAGAGAACGCCCAATACCAGAAGGATTCCTACGAATGGAGGCAAGTGGGTGATACTCTTGAAGATAGGAACGAAGATCAAACCGCCTACTCCCAACCAGAACACTGCCTTGCGCTGACCTTCGGTGAAATCGCTGACCGATGCATTCTGCTGGGCAGAAACCTCAGGCATCACGAGTTCGCCCTTCAACATGGTCTGAAGGATGAGGGCAGGAATCACCATGGAAACCACAGACGGCATGAAGATTTCGGCGATAACGCCGGCTGCAGTAATCAATCCCTTGTTCCAGAGCATGATGGTGGTAACGTCGCCGATTGGCGAGAAGGCACCACCCGAATTGGCAGCGATGATGACGAGGGATGCATAAACCATGCGGTCCTTGTGGTCGGTGACGAGCTTTCGGAGAATCATGATCATCACGATACTGGTGGTCAGATTGTCGAGGATAGCAGAGAGGAAGAAGGTAAGGATAGCGATACGCCAGAGGAGCGCACGCTTCGACTTGGTCTTCATCACCTTGCGAACCCAGTTGAATCCGCCGTTCTGGTCAACGATTTCCACGATGGTCATCGCACCCATCAGGAAGAAGAGTGTTGTGGCGGTATCGCCCAGATGTTCCTGGATGATTCCGGTCACCTTCTCCACCATTCCAGCAGCACCGCCTGTATAATCAGGGTGCATCAACTGAAGATACTGCATAGGATCCACCATGTAGAGGGTCCAACAACCTACCAACATCAACAGGGCAATCGCTGCCTTGTTTACCTTAGTCAAGCTTTCGGTAGCTATGAGTGCATAGCCGAGCACGAAAACGACAATAATAGAAATTGTAAGTGTAGTCATTACTTTTTATTTATTATTAGATATTTTTCCTTTATGTATGATTTGGTACCCACAATTGCCAAACGGTTGCAAAGATACAAAAAGAAAAGCAATAACCACACGATTCCTTATTATAATTGTATGAAATCGTTTACTTACTTACAGTTTTAACCTAATAATAACTGATTTTCTTTGCGCATCTAACTGATTATTCTTACTTTTGCACATCATTAAGTATTCTTTTTAAAGCATCAGCAATATGAAACATCATCATTATATGAAATATCAGCTTTGGCTTCTCCTCTTCCTTCCTACCTGCCTCATGGCACAGAACAAGGAAGAGAAGATGCCTGGACATATCACAAAAATACAGAAACTGGAGGATGTGAACGTAACAGGGAATCGTCCTCACTTCATCAGACTTAAGGGATATTATCGCAGTTACCAGACCAACGACTCTGTAATGAAATACTTCAACGACGGCATCGTGGAGTATTACATCAATCTGAAGAATGGAAAGACGGATCTCAATGCCTATTCCAAAAGAAATCTTCACAACAGCCGACTCGTTTCCGAAGACAAGAAACGAGCATTCATGGTCAGCGACGAAGGAACCTTCCGACCTTGGCCGGAAGAGAAGACACTCATAGAACAATATCGAAAGAAATATCAGCTGAAAGATTCACTGGGCTCTCAACTCGTCCTGCTCAATCAGCAGACAATAGGCAGTATTCAAACGGACAGCAGCCGGAACATCTGTCAGATAGAAATCAACCAGCTTCCTACCTACAAGAATCTGACGCACCAGCTTTTCGGTTATACCCAGACAGATATCTACGACCATGTGGTGGAAGCCTATCAGATAAGTCCTGAAGATTACTATTCCTTCAAGAACCTGCTCTTCCAGAAATCTGACAACAGCTATCTTTTCTCTCATAAGAAAGACAAGCAGCAGCAACTCATCCATGTGATTACCGAGCTATATATCACGGAAAAGGAGTATGTAGAAAAGAAGCAATCCATCAAACCGGATTCTTCTACTCCCAAAGAATCAGCTGCCGCCATTACAGATTTCTGCATCAGAAACAAGATACCTTCCTTGCCTGAAGCAACAGAGCAGGAGATGCTGCAGTTGACTCCCTATAATCCTGCAAATATGAAAGAAATAAAGGAGTAAGGGGGCTAAAAATATTGCCTGATGAAATCGCTTACTTACGGATTTCTTCCAAAACCCGTTCTATTTTGCGTATCCAGTGCTCATCGATTTCCACTTTTTCGGCATAAGACTTGAAGTTCATCACCACGTCTTCCACTTCTTCTATGATACTAGAAGCATTTCTGATATCCTGTCTTTGTGCAAAAAGCATCAAATCCTGCTTCGTTATATTCTTTCGCTTGCCAAGAACCGTAAGTTCATGGTTACGATAGAAATGCGAATCAGGATCGGCGGAAAATACGATGTCGTAAGCTGGCGATATATGCCATTCTCCGTTGGGATACATCACAAATGAGAAGTTCTTGGTATGGTCATCTACATTTTCTGCAAGTACATTAAACACCATTCTCCTATATTGCTGATTCTGTTCTTCTGCCGACAAATTCAGTTTTCTGCCCACAACAAACAAATCTTCGTAAGTATCAGCCAAGGAACTCATGGCAGCCAAAGTCTGAGTATATATTTTTCTGCCCTCCACCCTATCAAAGCGCTGGGTAAGGAAATTCTGTGTTCCTTCAATCTCTACCAAACGAGAAGGCATCATGTTGATACCGGCATCCTTGGCCATCAGATAATAAGCCATTTCTACCCTGGTAAAAGGAAGTTCATTTTTCCTGCTTGTATCAAACTTCAATATATAGTGCTTAAAGTTGGCTGGCAAGTCGGCTTGGCCAGAACGAATAATACCTGTAGCCTCATCCATACCGATAATAGCTTTAGGGCGCTGACCGCCAGCGGAAGTTCCCACCTTGTACAAATCTTCCATAATAAGACTGTTGCTCATATCAATGTTCACATCCTGCCTGTCCAGAAATATCTTATTGGCAAGTTCATAAAGTGAAGCCAACTCGATATTTACAGATGCATCCTCCTGGATATGAGCAGGCTGAAATTCCAAGGCACCCATTGCTCTCTTACCGATAAAAGACAGTCTATCCACTGCATTTACCATTTTGGATTGCAGATGGTTGGCTTCCATCCATTTCTGGAAGACCACATTTCCCCAATGGTCAGGCAGAGAATCTGCTATGAACTCAGGCAAACCGGCATATAGTTTTTCTCTGTTTCCTGACATAGGGAAAGTTCTTTGTACATAAACAGAATCCAACGGCGCAACCAATGGTGCAATATTCCATCCATACTGCATAAAATCCTGGTCGAATTGAAAGACAGAGCAGCCCCGCTTGTCATCCCAAGACAACAAGCCCACATTCTTATCCCACAAATTCACCTGCACAACATTATCTTTCATGTCTTACCCTTTCCTTCTTTTCATTCATTTTCTTCACTTGGCTGGGCAGAATTGGCAGTGGCGGCAAGAGTTTCTCTGCTTCCTGCAGGAATCCAATGCTCCTCAACAGAGAAAGAATAGTGCCAAAGCCTATGTTCTTAGCTTCGCCTTTTTCAAACTGGCTAATGGTGAAAATGCTCACACCAGCCTTTACAGCCACCTCTTTCTGAGTGAGATTGCTGAACAGACGATATTGCTTGAATCGTCCTCCTAATTCAGATATAATCTCAGAATTAGACTTTGCCTCTATACCATATTCCGTAATCATGCTGCAAATATAGTTATTTCTTTATTTATCTCCAAATATAGGGTTAAATATTTAAATATCTTTAGTTATTGCAATAAAAAATGTTACTGAAGGTGCTTTGCAGATATACCATAAAGAGAAACGCCCAAGGTTACTGGCAAATTCTTTTTCCTATCTGTACACAGATTTCTCACGCAGCCCTTCTTGAAATAAGCAGGAAAATGAATTTCGCCATTACCGCTACTTGCCATAACAGCTACACCTATATAATATTTATGATTGCGCTCCAGCTTCAATGGTTCTTCTATCCAAACAGATAAATCCTTCTTATCTGAAATTTCAGATAATCGGACGTACAAAGGTCGATGCTGTACAGGCACAAACTTTGTTCCCTTTACTTCATAAATGATTAAACGAATTGTGCATGAAGCAAAAGTACATTTTTGTACTCGCAACTTAGCTGTTTTCACATAATAGTCTTTATTTACAACAAATAAGGGGCCCGTTTCATATTTCGTGTTTCTAACGTTATGAAATGCGACATCACCTGGTGCCCGAACTCCTTTCCCCAGAATGCCTTCCTGCTTTTTACCGGAAACAACAGTTACATCAGACAAATCACAGGTCTTTTCCTTCAACGTAAGTTGCAGCGAAGTCTTTTTGCTATATACATCATAAGGTATTTTACTGGTCTGATAACTGATATGACTAATCACAAGTTCCTGTTTCATACCATCGGGCACCACCAGAGAGAAATTTCCTTCCTTGTCAGATACCGCATATATACTATCTACATATACGCTAGCGAATTCAACGTTCTTACCAAATTCATCTACAATATGTCCTTTTATAGTCTTATTTGCAGCAATACATGCCAAAGACATAAACTCACAGACAATCAGAAAAAATATAAATCTCCTCATATTCATAGCTTTAAAATTTTATTAGAAATTATTTTATGCTTATATGTACAGAATCGTTATTTAAATATAGTAGCGTAAATCCCGATAGGCAACAACATGCCTATCGGGATAATCCATATATATATCTACATTTTCAAAAAATCTGCTTTACTGCGGCTGCAAAGTATAATCAATCTCACCATCCTGAGGACGATGGATGACTACCAATGTCTGATAGGTATCGAAGGTCTCATCCCAACCATCAAACTTCATCGGCAACTTGTCGATAGGGAAATAGCCATCGCCCTTGCCACCATAGCCATAGTTTACATGCACACGTCCCTGCTTGTCATAACCATCGATGACGAAAGAATGAGAGAAATAGTTTGCCTCACCATTCTTATAAGAAGTACCGCCATAAAGCACTGGGCGACCGGCACTCAACTCGCGGAATACAACCTCCTTCCAAAGCTTGGCATCCTGCGCATTAGGATAATCACGATAACCGTAATACTTCACTATGTAGCCAAACTTGGCAGGAAGTCCCGTTGCCGCCTCTTTCGGATAAGCGGTGCTGACGCCCGAACCATAAGTGGTATTCACTGCCTCTCCACAATGAGCCATCAACTGAGCCACGGCATTTGCCTGGGCATCGGTATATTCCACACCCTCGTAAGTAGGCAACATCTGGTCCCAATCAATCTTGGTGCCATCGGCATACTTTTCAGGATACTGATAATAATTCATAATCTGAGCCAAAGCCGTAGCCACACAGCCCGTAAGCGATGGTTGACCATTATCTAATGGAGTGGCATTATAATAAGGTGCATACTGATTCCAGGTTGTGGTGAGAAGCGCAGGAACTTCTTCCTTGCAACCCTCAGGGATGTCATCACCCTCGCTCCAGGTGAATTCATCGTAACCACCTTCGCCTACCTGGTTGCCATCATAATCGTTCAGGTAAGAATAGAACCATACATCACCTTCCTCCTTGGTGCCATCAAACTCAGAATAACCGCCAGCGGTATAAAGACTTACATAATACTGGCTGCTTACATAGAAAGCATAATAGCCATTGCTTGCCGTACCCACAGGAGTAATCTCGGTAGAACCCTCCGGAACGGTGAAGCTGATGCTATAGCCTTCCTCGCCAAACGGTTTATCGATGGTATAGGTTCCATCATCATATGCCACGATAGTTGCCTTGAAACTGCTGCCGAGACCTACGGATGTATAAGTACCGTCAGCTCGCCAAAGCTCACTCTTGGTGCGCTGGAAGGTGAGCGAGATAGGCTCAGAATCGGCATAGTTCTCATCGTTGCTCGATGCGATAATCTGGATGGTATATTCGCCGATAGGCAGGTCGGTAAGGGTCACACTGTTGGTTTCCACACTACCCGTCTTCACCTCGCCATCTACCGTATAACTGTACTTGTAGTAATCGGCATGCTCCACTGCCGGCCATGAAATCGTGACACCGCCATTTCCGGTTTCTGCCGTAGGAGTAGGCTTAACCAGCGGAGTCTTGGCATTGGTGGTTGCCTTGAGGGTTGCGATAGGCGAAGTGGTCTTGTCGCTGTTCAAAGGCGAATATGCCCATACCTTCAGGGTGTAGGTGCTGCTAGGCTTCAAGCCCGTGGTAACCACAGATGTGGCTACGGTTACACCACCCTGCACCACCTTTTCTTCGGCATCGTAAAGCTCGTAGGCATACTGGGAAGCGCCTGCCACAGGCTGCCAGTTGAAAGCCAGCGAACTCACCGTCTTGCTTCCTTCGGTAACAGCAGGAGTCTCCAACTGCGTCTTCACCACATCGTCACTGCTGCAGGCAGTGAAGGTTGTGGCAAGGAGGAATGCTGCCATCAGCAGCATTCCCATCTTGCGTATTATTGATTGATTCTTTTTCATCGTTTTCTTTCTTTAAAAAGTTTCATTACTCTGCGGCTGGAATATTGGTGCTGTCCCAATACATATATATATAGGTATAGCCCGATTCATTACCGTCTGAATAATAGATATAAGGAGTCTGGAAACCGGCGTATGATGTGGTTGAACCACTCATGTCGATGGATGCATAGTCATCGCTTGTAGTATCCAGATAGAAGTTGATGTAGCTGATGCCCTTGTCTGCTCCCTCTGGTGTCCAGCTGGCATACTCATAGTTATCAGCATCCTTCATCAGATACCAGTAAGTACCGCCATCAGGGTCGTTCATATAATGGTCGGCTGGCATGAAGATACCCTTCCAGGTGCTTCTGTCGGAAGCAGAGAATGCCGAAGTGGTCCATGTGCCGTTGGCATCCTGCGGAATGATATAGAAGCCCAGGTTGATGCCAGAACCCAGATAGTTCTCGATGTAGAACTTGTTCTGACCCTCCAACTGATAGATATCTGACTTGACTGATGGGAAGATATCGCTCTGATACATGAAGGTGGCATTCTCCACTACCTTGACCCAACGGGCCACCATCACCGTGTAATTAAACACCGGAGAACCATCTACCTTGACATAAGGATTCGTGGCAGCCTCATCCAGATGGATGGTAAACTGATATGACTGAAGTGCCTGGAGACCAGGACAAGCTACGGAAAGAGTTGCCTCTGATTCACCATCCTTAAACTCCACAGCAGCAGGAACCTTGAACACGGCATCTGCCTTATCCACAACCACAGGGATGGAAACATCGCCCTTGGTGTTCTGGCGCTTCACCTTTAAATCAACCTTTGGTCGAGCCGCATATTCCTCAGGAGTAAGCACCTCGCTGGCTGCATTGGCTGCAGCAAAGTAGGCTCCCATATTATCCTCCGCCACTTTCTGGGCAGGCTGATAATCATCATCGTCGCTACATGCAGTGAAGGCAGTGATGGCCATACCCACAAGCAGCATATATAATAAATGTTGTAACTTTCTCATTTTTCTTGTTCTTTTTAAATAAATTACTCTGCCGTAATGGCACCAGATGGATTTGGACCAAGCACCACTGCCGGGTTTCTATCCTTCTCATCCTCAGGAATCATATAGTTCATCCAAGGTGCCACATAGCCGGCATAAGAGTTGAGCTGATAGTTTGGCTCGTAGTTGCTGCCTGCATAATGGCGCTTGATAGGGAGATTGAGACGCTTGTAATCGAAGAACACCAGGCCCTCACCCCACAGTTCGATGCGACGCTGCACCATCAGGGCTGTGATGAAATCGTCCATGGTCTTTGCCTTGCACTTGTAGGAACCGTCGGTGTAACGATACGTGTTCACGAAGTCCTGCAAAGCCTGGGCTGCTGCCTCTACACCCTGGGTGTGAGCGATGGCCTCGAAATAATCGAAATACATCTCCTCTACACGCATCAGCGGCAGCGAAGCAATCTGACCGGTCTCCAGATCGTTCTTGGTAATACCTCCACTACCTGCGCGGAACTTCATATTGGCATACTTAGGAAGCTTTGCCCACTCCTCGCCCGTCATCTTGGTCTTGTAACCGGCAGGTACACTGTCCTTACCAGCCGCATTGATCTTCTCTCCGGCATCATCAGGATTTACCCAACTCTTGCGGCGCCAGTCTTTCACGGAAATCTTGTCGTAGAGCGCCTTGCTGATGCAGCGGTAAGAGTTATACTGAGTCATGCTCCAGGCTGCCTCCGAGCACATCCAGCCCCAGAAGGTGTACCACGCCGAGGTGTTAATCTGCTCCTTGCTGTTAACCAGCGTACCGAACATCCAGGAATCGTTGGCTGTGTTGAAGCCCGTGTTGGTATCCGACCACTCCGCCTCAGTCAGCGGCTTGTAGGTATCGGCATGGATGGCCTTCTGCGCATATTCAGCAGCCTTGGCAAAGCAGTCGTTGGCAGAAGTGATGCCCAGCTTGCCATATCCGTCTTCGTTCTTATCGGCCTCTATCTGCTTGGCAAGGTCGTCGGCACTCTGCTCAAAACGGGATGCCATGGCAAGCCACAGACGGGTCTTCAGACCATAAATCACACTCTTGTCCATGAAAGCCTTGTTGCTTCGGCTGTAATCGCTCAAAGCCTCCTCAGCCAGGTTCAGGTCGTTCATGATGAAACGGTACATGGTGTAGAAAGGCGCACTTGGGTTGTTGCCAAGTTCCGTCTTGCTGGTGGTTTCCTTCACGATAGGCACCGTGAGTCCATATACTCCAGCCTTGTCAGCGGCATCATCCAGACTAGCCACACCTGTCTTGCGATACTCATAGAGTCGGTACAAGTCGAGATAGAGCATGGCACGATAGCCGTAGCCCTGCCCCAGATAAGGCGATGCACTCTTGTTGCCACCCTCCACAGAACTCTTGGCAGTGGAGATTACATTATTGGCATTCTTGATGAAGGCATAGTAATAGTAGAACGGATAATAATATGCGTAGCGCAAAGAAGATCCATCCTCTATATACGACCAGTAGTTATAGCCATTGTCGCTCATCGGGAAGTCCTCGCAGAGCAGGTCGCGCATGTACATCTGGCAAGGATAACCCCAGTCCTGGGTATAGTCGCTACCGCCGTAGGTATTCCAGGTGGTGAGGAAAGAAGGAAGACTGTTGGCAAGATATTCCAACGACTTGTTTGAGGAACTGATCTGCCCAGGCACCGCCTGATTGTTCGGATAAGTTTCCTCTATACAGCTACTGAGGCTCAGCACACCCAGTGCCATCCCCATCGCTGCGATGATATGATTGATATTTCTTTTCATTTTGTTCATGTCTTATTGTTTTTGTCGTATCTTTAGAACTGCACAGAGATGCCGCCGGTGAAGGAACGAACCTGCGCATAGGATGATTCAGAAGAAGTACCCCAGAAGCCGCCACGAGGGTCAAAGCCCTTGCGCTTGCTCCAATAGTAGAGGTTGTCGCCCGATACATATACTCGCAGGTTGCTCAATCCTAAACTATTTACCCATTTTCGTGGGAAGGTGTAGCCCAGGTTGATATTCTGCAGGGTAAGCGTGGAAGCATTCGTCAGGAAGCGGTCGGAAGTGATGGCCGAACTGGTATCCACATCCTTCACGGCATACTGGAAGCGTGGGATATCAGAATTGGTATTGGTTTCTGACCATGCCTTCAGGATATCCTTGTGCAGGGAGAATCCGGTGTTGCCGGAAGATGGATTACCCATCAAAGCCTTGTAACCGTAGTCGATGGCCTTGCCGCCCAGACTGTAGTTGAAGGTGATGGAGAAGTCGAAGCCCTTGAATGCCAGGTTGCTGCTGAAACCTCCATAAAGGTCTGGGTCTGGTGTACCACAGTTGAAATAAGAGGCTGCGGTGGAAGATGTAGTTGTGGTCAGTTCGCCGGTAGCCTCATCCTTCACATACCAGGAAGACTCACCATCTGCCGTAACTCCGGCATATTTCTTCAGGCGGAAGGTGTGCATAGGCAGACCCTCGCCATAGAAGTAAGGATCGCTTACGTAACCTGGATGTCCATCAAGCATACTGCCCTTATTGTCGTCGTTGAGCATCGTAATCTTGTTCTTGTAGTGGGTGGCGTTGAGGTTGATCATCCACGAGAGGTCCTTGGTGCGGATAGGCGTAAAGTGCAAATCTACCTCCACACCGCGGTTGACCATATCACCCACATTGTCATAAGAACCGGTATAACCGCCTGAGAATGGCACATATACGAAGCAGAGCATATCGGTGGTCTTGCGACTGAAGTACTCGATGCTACCCGTGATGCGGCTCTTGAGGAGTTCAAACTCGATACCTGCATTGAAGTTGCTGTTGGTCTCCCAGGTAATATTCGGATTACCCACGGTGTTCTGCACGAAACTTACCTCGCCATTGAAATTGCTGAGATAATAAGTATCGGTATATCGGTAGTCACCGATAGCATCGTTACCCTGCTGACCCCATGAAGCCTTCAGCTTCAGCATATCAATCCAGGAAGACTGGAACCATTTTTCCTTGCTCAGAATCCAGGCACCGCCGAAGGAATAGAAGTTACCCCAGCGATGGTCGGGATGGAAGCGGGATGAGGCGTCTCTACGGTAAGATGCCTGCAGGAAATACTTGCCATCGTAATCGTACATCAGTCGGGAGAAATAACCCTCGGTGTTGTAATTGCTGGTGTTGCTGCCGTTGGAAATCACCTTCACGGCACCATCCAGTTCCTGTGCTCCGAAATAAGAGAACATCTTCTCCTTGTCACCACTGAGGTAGTTGTACATGTACTTATAGTTCTCATGACCCAGCATCAGGGTAAAGCTGTGCTTGTCAAACTGCCTGCTGTAGTTGGCTATCTGCTGGAAGTTAACAGTATAGGTCTGATAAGCTGCCTTATATACATATCCACCCGGATAAACCGTTGCAGTATTTCCATAGAAAGGCTGGGTGGTCTGTGTATTCTTCCACTCATTGTCGGTCACGGTGCCGTTCAGTGTCAGCTTCAAGCCCTCGACAGGGGTGATATCAGCAAAACCATTGAGGGTGAACACATTGGTAAAGGTCTTGTTGGCATTGAGCTTATCCGTCTGCAGGAAGTTTCTCAGAGGTTCCAATCCCGTAGGACGGTGTGCACCGCCATTTCCACCATCACCATAGTCATACATCTTGCCATTTTCATCGGTCATGATGTTGCCTTCGCCATCACGCAGATAAACCGGATAGATAGGTGCAAAGCGAGTGGTGATATCGAAAACCGTCTGGCTACCATCGCTCACATCGTTCTGGTCGGTATGGGCAAAGTTGATGTTCGTGCCCACCTTCAGCCAGTCCTTGGCCTGGTAATCAGCCTTGACACGGGCTGTATATCGCTCGAAATCAGAGTTATATACGATACCCTCGTTCTTCAGATAGCCCAGGGAAGCATAGTAGGTCATCTTGTTGCTACCACCGGTAATACTCATGTTGTATTCCTGGCGCAGTGCATTGCGGAAAGCCTCATCCACCCAGTCGTCAGGGGTAAGGGTATAGAACTTGCCGTTGTTATAAACACGATTGCCCAGGGTGGCATTCGGGTTCAGACGGCCGTTGGTTCCAATGAGATACTGTCCCTCAGGAACGGCATAGACCACATAGCCCAATCCGCCCTTGTCGCTTGTCTTGCCCATGGTTTCGTTGGCAGCAACATGCGCATCAAAAGCCGACATGCCCTTATCGCGTACATTATAATTATAGAGAGCCTTGTAATAGGTTTCATAATACTCGGCAGGGTCGGTGATGCGGTCGTAATCGATGGTGGCACGACTGTTGCCGCTCCACTTAGCCTCGAAACTGATGGTAGCCTTCTCAGCCTTACCCTTCTTGGTGGTAATCATGATAACACCATTGGCACCACGGGCACCATAGAGGGCGTTGGATGCCGCATCCTTCAACACGGTGACACTCTCCACATCGTTAGGGTTGAGGTTGTTCCATCCGCCATCGTATGGAGCACCATCCACGATAATGAGCGGAGATGTTCCGGCGTTGATGGAACTGAAGCCACGGATGGCAAAAGAAGGAGTGGCTGTTGGCGAACCGGAAGTATTGGTCATCTGCACACCGGCTACCTCGCCCTGCAATCCGCTGAACACATTAGTGAGCTGTTTTTTCTCCAGAAGGTCACCTTTCACTACACCCGCAGAACCCGTGAAGGATGATTTCTTCTGCTCGCCGTATGCCACCACGATGACCTCATCGAGCTGACGGTCTTGCGACTGCATGTTGACCTTCATACCCGGCGCCGCCTTCACGGTCTGTGAATCCATACCAAGATAAGTGATTACAATTGTTTCTCCTTGTTTAGCACTCGGCAAGCTGAACTTACCATCTATGTCGGTCACGGTTCCGGTTTTAGAACCTTTCACCATGATCTGTGCACCCACTACAGGGTCTCCATTTTCATCGAAGACCTGTCCCCCAACCTGTCCGGAAGACTGTGCCAGCACTTGCCCCGAAGCAGCCAGCAACAGGGAAGCAAATAAAACCTTCATTTTCATATATCTTCTCTTCTTATATTTAATATCTCTTCTCTCTTTATCATGAATACACATTATTATATATTGCCACGTTATCCATTACAAAGTTTTATATAAAATATGTATTCAGATGCAAAGGTATGATAAATTCTACTAACCACCAAACAAAAATCACAATAATTACTATTTTGCATAGCAAAAAGATACATTTGCCAAAGAATTAGCGTTTTAATGATAACTTTTTAAGTTTTGTTTTTTCCCAAAAGGCAAACAGTTTTTCGCCCGTAACATCTTTGTCGCAGCTTCGTCAACGCCTTTCAACCTCATTGCAACCCCGGTGTAATATAACCACCGTACCTTTGCAACCGTAATCAAACGATATAGGTTATGAATGCTAAAAGGGGAATTATTGTATTAGGATTGCTCTCGGCGGCTAGCTTGCCAACGTGGGCGCAACAGATTAAAGGTGTCGTAATCGACCAGAAATCGAAGGAGACACTCATCGGTGCAGTCATCACCGTGGATGGAACCAACGTGAAGGCTATCACCAACATCGACGGAAACTTCCAGATCGATGGACTGAAGAAAGACAAGACATATACTCTATATATTAATTATGTAGGATATAAGACTCAAAAAATTGACGGGGTTCAGGCGAAGGACGCAGACCAGGTGATTGCGCTGCAACCTGATGAACAGCAACTGAAGGAGGTGACCGTTACCGCTGTGGAAAGGCGTAATACGGATGCGGCAATGATACAGGTCGCCAAAAACAGTCCCGTCATCGTGAGCAATGTTTCGGCACAGGAAATATCCCGTACTCAGGATACAAATGCGGGTGAGGTGATACGCCGAGTGCCAGGCGTGAGCCTCATCGACGATAAATTCGTGATGGTTCGTGGATTGTCTCAGCGTTATAACAATGTGTGGGTGAACGGAGGAGCTGTGCCTAGCTCGGAGGCTGATTCCAGGGCATTCTCCTTCGACATCATCCCAAGTTCGCAAATCGACAACCTCACCATCGTGAAGTCGCCAACGGCTGAATATCCTGCTGATTACTCGGGCGGTTTCATCATCGTCAACACCAAGGAGATTCCGGCAGAAAACAGTTTCAACATCGCCGTAGGCGGAAACTGGAATACATCTTCTGCCTTCAAGGACTTTTCTTACTCAAAAGGTTCCGGAACCGATTTCCTGGGTTTCGACAATGGACTGAGAAACCTGAATGGGGGCATCCATGCTGCCTTGAATCCGCAGCTCGATGCCAACGGAAAACCGGTGGGCGATTATGCTACTTCGCTCCTGGGAAATGGACTTAACAACGATTGGCTCGTGAAGAACAGGAAGCCTTTGGGCGACTTGAAACTGGCAGCCAGCCTGAACCAGCGCTGGATGCTCGGCGGAAGAACACTCGGCATGCTCGCCGCTCTGAACTATACCAACGAATACCGCACCTACGAGAACATGGAGAACAACCTCTATGGCATCTATGATGCGGCAAACGACAAGCCGAACTATCTTCGTCACTCTGTTGACGACCAGTATAATAATAACGTGAGACTCGGAGCAATGCTCAACTTCACCTTCCTTTCCAAGGACGGCAACCACAAGTATCAGCTCAAGAACATCTTCAACCAGTTGGCTACCAGCCGATATACCTGGCGTGATGGCGTGAGCGCCCAGTCGAATTTGGAGCGAAGCGCAGAGTATTACTACCGCAGTAGAACTACATATAACGGTCAGCTTACCGGCAAGCACACCTTCACTAGCGACGCCCTTGACTGGAGCATCGGGTATGCGTATGCCAACCGCCATTTGCCTGACCGTCGTAGATACCTCATCAACGATGCTCTCGAAACGGGCGTTTATGCCCTGAGCACCGGCAACGACATATCCCGCGAGTGGACTCAGCTCGACGAACACATTCTCTCACTTGGTGTAAATGACAAGCACCACTTCAAGTTTGGCAACTTTGAGCCAGACTTGCAAGTGGGTGCCTATGGGGAGTATCGCAGCCGAGAATACCAGACCCGCAATTTCATCTACAACTGGAATGTTTCAGCTAACAACATGCCATCCGGCTTCCGCCACAGCCATATCCCTACCCTGCTCTCCAGCGAGGAAAACATGGGTTACGACAAGCTGTATCTTCTGGAGGAAAAGCAGATGCGCAATAACTACCGCGGACACAACACCTTAGGCGCCGGATACCTGGCGATGTCTCTCCCCTTTGGCAAACTCGGCATCCACGCCGGTGTCCGCTTCGAGCATAATGATATGGAACTCATCTCCAATTCCCGTGACTACGAGAAGAGTGAATCGAGCCGTCATTACAAGACAGATGATGTTTTTCCATCTCTCAATACAACATATAAAATCAGCGACCAGCATCAGGTGCGACTGTCGTATGGCCGCAGTATTAACCGACCGGAATTCCGTGAAGTATCGTCGTCGGTGTATTACGACTTCGACCTTGCCAGCAATGTGCAGGGAAACACTGAGTTGAAGAACTGTTATGTCGATAATCTCGACCTGCGATATGAGTGGTATCCATCCCGTGGAGAGCTCATTTCGCTGGCAGTCTTCTACAAGCACTTCGATTCTCCTATCGAGTGGACCTACACGGTGGCAGGTGGCACAGACTTGATTTATTCCTACAAGAATGCGAAGAGTGCCAACAATTACGGTGTGGAGCTGGATATCAGAAAGAATCTCGGTTTCATAGGATTGAAGGATTTCAGCTGGTCGTTTAATGGTGCCCTCATCAAGAGCAAGGTGCAGTTTGAGAAGGGTTCGAAAGAGGAAAACAGACCGATGCAAGGTCAGTCGCCATACCTTATCAACACCGGCATCTTCTATAAGAACGAGCCATTGAAGATGGATATCGCCCTGCTCTACAACCGCATAGGCAAGCGAATCATCGGTGTGGGCAGAAGCGAAGGAAGCACAGGCGATGACTCCAATTCCCGAGTACCTCACAGCTACGAGATGCCTCGCAACACCATCGACTTCTCGCTGGCAAAGAAATTCGGCAACCATCTGGAGCTGAAGCTCAACGTAAGAGATTTTCTTGCAGAAAAGATATATTACAAGCAGTTTGCTGATGTAACGTATAGCGACGGAAGCAGGAAGCAAGTGGAAGAGATTTCAAGATGCTACAAGCCGGGCAGAAACATCGGTTTGCAGGCAATCTATAAATTCTAAATAATAAATAAGAATAATTAGATGTTTGTTTAATAAAACAGGAAACAATGATGAACAAGATGTATTTTTTAGGATGCATGGGCATCCTCGCAGCATCTGCCATATTAAGCAGTTGCAGCAGTGACAATGACGATCCAACTCCTTCTCCAAATCCTTCTCCAAATCCAGGATCAGAAGTAGTTTACAAGTGGACAACCAATGGCGGCTTGAAAGCCTGCGACCACATTCTCTTCGGAACAGATGACAAGGAAAACGCCAATGGTACACAGATTGGTAACGGCGACCAGGAGTTCGTCTTCACAGGCAAGCAGACTTTGAAGAAAGGCACTTATCTCCTCAAGGGATGGATATATATTGCAGATGGTGCTGAGCTTACCATCGAACCGGGAACTATCATCAAGGGCGACAAGCAGACCAAGGCGGCACTCATCGCAGAGCGTGGCGGTAAACTCATCGCCAAGGGTACAGCCACAGAGCCTATCGTCTTTACATCAGAAGAGGCTGCAGGCAGCAGAAAGCCTGGCGACTGGGGTGGCATCATCCTCTGCGGTAAGGCTAAGAACAACCAGACTGAGCAGCAGATTGAGGGTGGTCCTCGTACCAAGCATGGCGGCGCAGATGATGCAGATAATTCTGGTACTTTAAGCTATGTGCGCATCGAGTTTGCCGGTTATCCATTCCAGAAGGATAAGGAGATTAATGGTTTGACCTTCGGTTCGGTAGGTTCCGGCACACAGATAGACCACGTACAGGTATCTTATTCTAATGATGATTCCTTCGAGTGGTTTGGCGGTACCGTGAACTGCAAGTATCTCGTAGCCTACAAGGGCTGGGATGATGATTTCGATACCGATAATGGTTTCTCAGGCAAGGTGCAGTACGGTCTTTCTCTGCGCGACAGCAAGATAGCCGATACCTCTCAGAGCAACGGTTTCGAGAGCGACAACTGCGCCGATGGTGCAACCGTGGATCCTCGTACCAAGGCAACATTCTCTAACATCACCTTCGTAGGTCCTAAGGTATTGGATTCTAAGTTCCAGAACACCACCGATTATATCACAGCCGGAGCCTACAATCCGAACAACGGTTCAGCCCTCGGCAAGTTCCAGGCAGCCATGCAGATTCGCCGTTCTTCTAACCTCAACTGCATCAACTCAGTAGCCTTAGGCTGGCCTATCGGTTTGATTGTTGATGGTGAGAAGGGTGAAACCGTGAAGGATGCCAAGGATGGCAAGTTCAAGCTTCAGAATGTATATTTCGCAGGTATGGATGCCGTTGGCACTGATGCCAACAAGAAGTACGAGGATTATCTCTACGATGCAGCGAAGAAGCAGGATATCGACAAGAATCAGAAGTCATACAGCAACACCTTCTTCTTCTCTGAGCAGAGCAACAAGTATTTTGATTCATGGACCTCATTGGTAGGTGCTGATGGTTATACTCCTATCGCCGGAAGCCCATTGCTCGGAGCTGCAAGTTTCGCCGGCTGGACAGGTTTCGACACCGTAAGCTACATCGGAGCCTTCGATGGCAGCACCAACTGGATGAGCGGTTGGACCAACTTTGATCCTCAGAATGCACAGTACTAGAATAAGTATTAGATAAGAATTAATACCGGAAAAGTACTAGAAATCGCTAATTTCTATTTTGACTATAAGGTTTTCTTTTATTGGGGCATGGCGCAGTGATTTGCGCCATGCTTTTTTTGTTGGGTTATGGAGGGCATTGATTAGAAAACATTTCTATTTTTGATGTTAACAGAAAGTCTTGATTGCAATCAACAGCCACTTTTAGAGTCGTTGAGGCTGCTGATCGTAATCAACAGATACTTTTAACCTCATTGAAGCCATTGACTGCAATCAATACCTACATTCATGTGTCGTTGGGACCTTTGATTGCAGTCAAAGGCTACTTTCAATTGCCGTTGGATGTTTTGATTCCTGATTCCATACCCGCAAAATGTAAAGATGCCTGCTGATTCCAGTTTATAGCAACTTTTTGTTTCAAAACATCCCAAAAACTAGCATCAAAATCTTTTTTTATAGGAAAAAACAATCTTTTTCTCACAATATGATAAAATTTTCGTAATAAGGTGGCGGTTTTCTCGATAATTTTTATATTTTAGCCATTGCAATCGGAGGAATCCGACAACGCACATAACGAATTGTCAAATTAAAATCTTTAGCATCATGAAAGAGATTTCAGACATCAACATCCAGCGCATGAATAACGGTGCGCATTTCACGTTTGTAAGTAACATTCTTGCACGTGCCGAAGCAGACACTGCCGTCAAGGAAAAGGCTTCGGAACTAGTCAGTAATTTCAAGGCTGCAGTTACAGCAGAAGACGAAGCCTTGAAAATTTCACAGAAAAGTCTCTTGACTGATGATATAGCCAAGGCTGACAACGACCGTGATGTCCTATACGCCGGTTACAAGAAAGCCGTAGAAGGCTTCCTCGCCATGCCGGTGGCCGACATGGCTCAGGCTGCCAAGGTCCTATCACAGCACATCAAGGACTACAAAATCAACACCGCCGGACAACTCGACAAGGAGACAGGTCTTCTGGTCAACTTCATCACAGACCTAGAAGGCAAGTTTTCTGCACAAGTCATCACGCTGGGCTTGACGGCATTCGTAACCAACCTGAAGGAAGCCAACGAGCGAGTAAGAACCCTCACCCTGCAGCGCACCAACGAGAAGATGGGCATAACCGTAGGAGCATTGAAGACCGCCCGCACAGCCAGCGACGATGCATATCGCGCATTGGTGAAGATGGTGAATGCCCTCGCCCTGGTCTTTGGCGAGAAGGACTACACCTCATTCATCGACTACGTAAATACGGAAATCACTCACTACAAGCGTGAGGTGCTCAATCAGAAGTCTACCTCCCCTTCCACTTCGGGCGGCTCAACAGACGACAGCAACAAGCCAGGTGGCGGATCAGACTCGTCATCAACCGGCGGAGGCTCAACGACAGGCGGAGGCTCATCTTCTTCTGAAGGAGACGGCGGCGACGTTGGGTTGTAATTAAAATGATAGCTTTTATTGGGTATTCCCCAGTTTTTGCGTTAAAATTTCATAGCAAATTCTTTATTACCAATACTTTTGGTTAATTTTGCAAGCAAACTCATAAAAGAGGGTTCGTCATATACCGATGGCTCACCCTCTTTTGATAGTAATAGTTCACGGATTGTCAAACATTAAAATAGAGTAAAATAAGAAACAGACATTATACAAGACAGAAACGCTAAGGATTGCGCCATTCTCAGAATAGCCATTCCTCAACAGAGACTTTAACCGAGGCTTGCCTCGAAATCTTTAATCCAGCGTTTCCGTTCTATACTTTTTGGATATTGAGCTTTTATGCTCTTGCCTCCCAACTTAGAATACCGCCAATATTCGCACAATGGAGACAAGCAGTAAGAAAGTTCACGCTTATAGGCGTGGACTGTTCTGTCGCTTGTTATTGTGCAGGTCACTTGGCGGTAACCTTAAGTTGAAACAAGCAACGAACGGTTACACGCCTTTTTTAGATACATATGAATAGAATATTTTTATTATTTTTTATGTTTATGACATTTCTCTATGGAAATGCAAAAACGATAGGTATGTATTATGGAGACTTAGGATTTGTTTTAAATACAGATGACCATACCGCCAAGCTAACAGATATATATCATCCTGATTATCATAAAGAAAATGTAATTATAGACTCACATCTAACGTATGATAAAGAAAATTATACCGTTATAGAAATCAGCGAAAAAGCATTCTCTGGTTGTACAGACATCGTTAATTTAACCATCCCTAAGACCATCAAAAAGATAGGTAAGGATGCATTTGCAAGATGTACAATAAGAAAATTGAAAGTTGAAGACCTGTCAGCTTGGTGCAATATTGATTTTTATAATGAGAATTCAAATCCTATGAGAATTGTGAATTCTATTTCAATCGAGAATAACACTACAGGTAACATCATATTTCCTGCAAACATATCTACGATAAAAAAACTCTCATTTTATGGAAGTAAACTGCGAACCGTAGACCTATCTAAAACATCTATAGCTGAATTACAAGATTCAGTATTCTATAACAACTATGAATTGACAAATGTAGTTTTACCTAAGGCCATAAAAAGAATAGGAAAAAGTACATTTGAGAGATGTTTTGCTTTGGAAACTATTGATTTCCCCAATACACTCATTTCTATAGGCTCAGAATGTTTCAGAAGTTGTAGCAAACTTAAAATAAATGGATTTCCAGAAAGTATAAACACCATAGAAGATTATGCTTTTTCTGGCTGTACATCTTTAATTAAGCTTACCTTTGGCAGGAACATAAAATCAATTGGTTACGGAGTTCTTCAACTTTGTACAAAATTGACAGACCTTACAATTGAATCTGCAATTGATAAAATTCCCAATAGTTTATGTGCAGGTAATGAGTCTTTAGAAAATGTAACAATACCAACAGATGGTATAGCAGAAATTGGCAAGTATGCTTTTTATGGATGCAAAAAACTTACAGCATTCTCTCTACCTAACAGCATAAGAAAAATAGCACATGGTGCTTTTGCAAAATGCGACGCTTTACAAAAAATCCAAGTATCAACTCTTGAAAATTGGTTCAACATTGATTTTACAGATAATTGTAATGACTATGTGCCTTATAGTGATGATATACTTGGAAGTTCAAGCATCGGCTCAAGTGCAAAAGGCCCTTATTTTGCAGCAAATCCATTATATTATGCTCATAAATTATATGTTGGTGACCAATTGCTAAAAGATTTGGATGTTCCTGCGAAAATAACAAGCATAAAGGACTTTTCCTTTTATGGCTGCACAAGCATAGAAAAAGTAAATATTCCAAACACTGTAAAATCTATTGCTGATAGCACATTTGCGCAATGTGCGAATGTACGTGATGTTAGCTTAAACATCAATGTCGTAAAGGATTGGTTCAAAGGTATTCCTTCTATTCAGGCACTAACAATTGGAGAAAACGTATCAAACATAAGCCTCAATGCCTTCTACGGGTGTAAGGGACTAAAAAAGATAAAGTGGCTTTCTAAAGTTAAGAACTTGGAAGTAGGAAAAGACGCATTTAAGGATTGTGTCAAATTAGCTAATGTTGATATTAATAGCCTTGTTTTGTGGTGTAATATAGACTTTGCAAATGATTTTGCTAATCCTATAAGCTTATCACATACACTTTCTGTTGATGGAAGTATAATAAACGAGCTTTCCATTCCTGCAGAAATAACACGATTGAAACGATACTCTTTTTCTGGTCTGGCTAAAATTTCTTCTGTAAAAATTGGTGACAATTTAAAGTCCATAGAGACGGGAGCATTTAAAGATTGTAATGGATTACAGAAGGTGAATATCAATGATTTGGAAAGTTGGTGCAATATCTCATTTGAAAGTGAATCGAATCCTTTAAAATATGCTCACAAGCTATATTGTAATGAGAAGGAAATTCAGCATTTAACTATTCCAGAAACAGTGTCTGATATTAAAAGCTATGCTTTTCAAGGGGCAGATGGCATTATATCTGTAACTATACCTAATACGGTTAGTGCCATTAGCAGCCTTGCTTTCGATGGATGCAATAATATTCATGATGTTGCGTCCTTTTCAAGCTATGCCAGCTATAGCTATCCTTCAAAACCTATAATTTTAGTTCCATATAAATATGTAGGGAAATATCGTGCATATTCACGAGCGTATTCCATTGTATCCGAAACAGCAGATCAAGTATCAATAAAATTATTTTCAACAGATAAATTTACTCTCAATAATGCAAAAATAAGCGATGGAATATTAGGAGAAAAGCAAGATGACGCTTTTGTCTTTTCCAACCTAAATCCAAACAAAGGCTATTGTATAACAATTAAAGGTAGTGCTTATGGACATCCAATTGAGGGAAATCTTGAAATAATGACATTGGCTCCAGACTTAGATATTGAACTTGTAGAAGTTACTAATACCACAATGACTGTAAAAGGAGTTCATACTGGGAACATTAAAATATCAAAAGAAGGATTTGGAGATTATGGCAATGGGAATAAGGTATGTATCAAGAATCTGTACCCAAATCAATGGGTATACTGTACATACACTATAACAACGGAAGATGGAAGTGAATTTAGTGTATCTAAAGGTTTTTATACAAAAGAGATAGAACTTACCGCCTCATATACGACAACAAGTACATCTTGTACTCTAAAAGGTACCTATAAGAACATTGACGCTACTATAACCGAATCAGGTTTTGGAGATTCTAAGTCTGATGTTTTAAAAATAACTGGTTTGGACCCTAATACTTCATACACTCGAACATATATAGTACGAACAAAAGAAGGAGGCACAGTTTCCAAGACTATAACTTTCAAAACAAAAGAACTTAAGTTGGAAACGCTTCAGCCAAAAGGCGTCACAAATACCTGTTCGATTGTATCTGCAAATTCCAATATTGATGATGACGAATTAACGGCAGGATTCCAATGGAGAAAATATGACGCTCCTAGTTCGTTGAAGTCCAATAAGGGATATGCTACAGTATATGATGGTACACTTGAAGGTTATATAAAAAATCTTCAATCCACCTCTTACTATAAAGTCAGAGCCTTTTATAAATCACAGACTGACAAATACTATTATGGCGAATGGGTTACTTTTGATCCAAGTGACTTCAGTTATTTTGAACCAACCGTTCACACATATAAAAGCGTAGATATACAAGGCTCTTCTGCAATTCTAAAAGGTGTTGCTCTTCAAGGTTCAGATGAGATAACAGAACAAGGATTCGAATATTGGAGCGGTAGTGCAAATACAAGACAATCTAGCATAGGCAAACAAATTGTGTACGCAAATGGGCAAAGGATGGAATCGGAAATTACAGACCTTGCTCCTAATACCGTTTACTATTATAGAGCCTTTGCTAAAACAGCCAAGAATACAACATATGGAGAGACTATGCAATTTGAGACCCCGATAACTTCATCAATAAAGCAGAATGTAATCAGTAACAAGAATAAATTGCAAATACTGGTTAGAAACAGCAATGGTCTTCAAATATCCGTAACTGGAACAGAAGGGAAATGCTCTTACAAGGTCTTTAGTTTGGCTGGCAATTTAGTCTCCCTGGGAACTTTGTCTGCTGATGGAGAATGGCATAATGCTAATGATACGAAACTTCCAACAGGCATTTACATTATTCGAGTATGCGATGGCAAGAACAATGCATCAACAAAAATAGCTTTGAGATAATCACTTCAAATACTTCAAGAGGGTGCGCCATTAGTCAATGACGCACCCTCGCAATAGTAAAAAAACTATTTTAAAAAAAGCTTGACAACACTAGCGATGCCGTGACGTTCTCGCCAACTACCCCCGGTCATTCCTCTTCAATTATCCAATCCTCTATATTTCCCTGTGTAGAATCAAAGTTGACACCTACTTTCACTATAGGTTTCCCGCAAAGCGCAAAGCGCTGGGCATAGTTCTTGAGGTTGATTTGCTGCAAAGCCGTCTGGGCATCCCTGTTCAGCTTCAGCTCTATGATATAGAGACGGATGTCGGTCAACAGCACGATATCTACCCTTCCATTGGGAGTGTGCACTTCTACATCTACCACATAGCCAGTCAAAAGCGAGAAGATGATAAACAGCATCTGCTGGTAATGACCTTCATGGTTGGTGACATTGCAATATGGCACAGTTCCCAGAAAGGTCTGGAGCAGCTGTAATGCTCCGTCCATATCATCCTGACGGATAAGCACAGACATCTGAGCGATGGTGACATCTCCATTCTGGGCAAACATTCCTTCCAGATAGTTAGGAAGAAGACTCTCGAACAATCCTACTTTGATTTCCTTGTTCGGCAAATCAAGAGTATAGAGCTTGCTGGTCTTGTCATAATCTTTGATGGTAAGATAGCCACTTTGGTATAGCAAAGGGGTTATGGCCGTCATGTTCTCTGTCGGGGCATCAAAGGCTGATGATTTGGCATACATCTTTCCAAGAGTTGCCGGCAAGACTTGAAACTTCCGCATCATGTTAATCAGGTAGGTTGGAGTGCCGGAAGCGAACCAGTATGAACCGAAATCCTGATTGGCAAAGCAGTTGAGTAGACTGAACGGATTGAATATATCTGACGATTGGGCAGAGAAATGATAACCATCGTAGTTCATTTTCAGTTCTTCGATGGCAGTTTCTCTTGTGGAGCCTAGCGATTTTGCCAATTCATCAATGTCGTCCGACATTTGGGTGAGCAGCTCCTCCTTGGTGATTCCACATATTCCCGAATATTCCCTGTTCATCGAAATATTGGTGATATTATTCAGTTCGCTGAAGATGCTGAGTTGCGAAAACTTGGTGATACCGGTGAGGAAGACAAAGCGGAGATATGGGTCGCAATCCTTCAATGGACTATAGAAATTACGCATGATATTGCGAAGATTCTTGAGATTATCATCCTCGTGTGCTACATCAAGAAGAGGAGCATCGTATTCATCGATGAGCACGACCACCTTCTTTCCCGTTCGTCTGTACACATTCATAATCAGGTTTGCCAATCTCACATTCGGATCAACAGCATCATTTTCTATACCGAACTTCTTTTCATTCAGGCTGATAATATAGAGCAGGTATCTTTCCAGTTGTTCCTTCTCCATGTGCTTGCCCATAGCCATACTGAAATGGAGCACAGGATATTCTGTCCAATCCTGCTCCAGCTTTTCAATGGCAAGTCCGTTGAAGAGTTCCTTCTTTCCTTCGAAATAACTCTGTAAAGTAGATACAAGCAAAGACTTTCCGAAACGGCGTGGTCGTCCCAGAAATATATAGTTGCTGTCAGAATGTGTCATGCGGTAAACATATTCTGTCTTGTCGATATAGAGTCGGTCTTCTGTGCGAATCTTATCGAAGGTCTGTATTCCTATTGGATATCTTTTTCTTGCCATAATTCTACGCTTGATGATACTATAAACAGTTTATCTGGCATAAAGCCTCTGCAAAGATACGAAGTTTTTTGGAAACTCTATAAAAAAAAGAAGAAATCTTGGGTTATCATTTTCAATAATAACTCTCGAGAAGATATTTATCTCATTTTTTCCAAAACAAAAAAGAACTTGAAGAAGAGATTTCATATTTTGCCTACATGTTTCAAAAAGATGCATATCTATCTTCAAACGTTGATGTCCTGAAACAGGACATCAACCTTCATCTGTCTTAATCCATGAACTTAATCATGTCCTGGCGTCTTGGCTTTGCCTCCGGCGATTCGTCAGGATAACCCAGGGCGATGCAGTAGAGCAGCTTGTAATTCTTAGAGAATGCCATGCGGTCGAGGTAAGGCTTGGCCGACGGCGAATCCAGTATCCAACGGGCAGAACTGCCCAGGCAGCAGGAACCGATGCCCCTTGACCATGCTGCAAGAATGATGTTCTCGCCAAGCAAACCGCAATCAATCTGCGCCATATCATAAGTTGTATCGTAGGCGATGCAAACCACGCATGGAGCATTTACGAAGATGTTCTTGAAGCCCTTGCGCTCTGCTATCTTAGGATTATCCTTTACCACGGCTTGGGTGATTGAATCGATGAGGGCAGGAGAATCTATCACTCTGATTTCATACGACTGCAGGTTCTGCCCGTTTGGCGCTTGGATGCCGCATTTCAGAATCTCGTTCAGGGTATCGCGGCTGATGACGGAATCCTTGTAAGCACGGATGCTTCTGCGACTCATCATCAAATCGGTTACCACACTTGCAGAGTCAACGCTGGTCGTTGCCTCCGGCTGTCTGTTCTCATTGCAGGCAGTCAACATCAGTGTAGCTGCCAAACCTAAGAAGATCTTCTTCATATTACTCATGATTAAACTTATATTCCTATTAGTATATACCCATGTAGCGCTATTAGTATTTATCCACGTAGCGTTATTAGTATATACCGTGCAAAGATAGCAACAAATACTGGTATTCAAGAAGATACGCTATGATTTTTAAGAGTTTTTATCGGTCTCTCTGCCATTCTTTTAACAAGTATATATCATAGCCAAACATTTTCCACCTATTTTGCTAGAATTTCCCAAAAACTTCGTATCTTTGCAATGGCTTTATGCAAGATAAGCTGTTTATAAAATCATCAAACGTAGAATTATGGAAAGAAAAAGTTATTCTATAGATATAAATCGCATTGCACAATATGCCATGTATGCATATTGCATTTTCGCATTGTTTTCGCTGGCATTTTCTGTTTGCAGACAAGCGGGCTTATCCTTCAGAACAAGTCCCATCCTGATTCCAATAAGTCCCATTCTGGTTACCATCAAGCAACTGGTCTTGCAACTCGCCCCTATAGCTTTATGGGGAATATTCCGCTACACGCTACCGGCAGGCGTAAAATTGCTACGACGCTGCAGCGAGTTGATGGTACTTTACTATGTGCTCTCATTCATCCTGGGCCAATGCTTCAATCTTCATCTCGTAACGATGATGCAGAACGGACAGATTAACCTAATGGCTTCCATACTCACCTGGACAGAAAGCACGATGGGCCTGATTTCCGTCATCGCCTCCCTGGTAGCCGGCTGTCATCTGTGCAGCAAGCACAGGGGCAATATGCGCAAACTGGGCATAGCCCTTGTCCTGGTTTTCATCGCATGGCTGCTATGCTCGAATCTCCTCCCTGTGGCAGTGTTTTATCTGGCAGGCAACACCCGGCAGACAGCCTTCACCAGCGTGAACATCATCAGTATGATAACAACGACATCGGCTTATATATACGCCTACTATAGGATGTTTCGGGCAATAAAAACTATAGGATGTATCGGGCAATAAAACTAAATAAATACAAATTCTCGGATATACAGATTATAGAAAGGTTATCAGTTCTACAGAAAGAAATTTGCAATGCACTGCAAATTTCACCCAGAAACATAAGAAATTTGCAATACACTGCAAATTTCCCGAAAAAGTTTCGTATATTTGCAGCACATTTCATTTTTAGCAATCAAGATAGAATGCAAAATGAATAGCAAAGTGAATAAATAGAACATAAAGAGAATATGATAGAGCGCAAAGAATACATGAATCTCCTGGAGAAATGGAGAGACAAGAAGGCCATCAAGGTAGTAACAGGCATACGACGCTGTGGCAAGTCATCGCTGCTGAGGATGTTTAGGGAGAAACTTCTCTCGGACGGAGTATCCGAAGAACAAGTACAGAACCTCAACTTCGAGGATCTCGACAACGAACCGTTCCTCGATTATAAAATTTTGTACGCGCACGTAAAGCAGAACCTGTGCCCAGACAAGATGAACTATCTCTTCTTTGACGAGATACAGATGGTGGAAAATTTCCAAAAAGTGATAGACAGCCTGTTCCTGCTAGACAACGTAGACATTTACGTTACTGGCAGCAATGCCTACCTGCTCTCTGGCGAAATAGCCACCCTGCTCACCGGAAGATACATCGAAATCAAACTCTTCCCTTTCTCCTTCCGAGAATTCATGCAGACGCAGCCTGCCCATACTTCCCGAGAGCTCGCCTATCGCCAATACATCGAACTGGGTTCCTTCCCATACATTCCCCAAATCAGCCAAGACCGAGAGATGGTGCGTGAATACCTGTCAGGTCTCTACAACACTATCGTACTGAAAGACGTGGTGAGCCGCAAGAAGATAACCGATGTGATGATGTTGCAAAGTGTGGTAAGATTCCTTGCTGACAATATAGGCAACATATCCGTAATCAAGCGCATCAGCGACACCATGACCTCGCTGGGCAGAAAGACTACATCTCATACGATAGAAAACTACGTCTCTGCCCTCACCGACAGCTATATCTTCTACCCAGTGCAGAGATATGATGCCAAGGGTAAGCAGCTATTGAAGACTGGACAGAAGCTTTATCTTGCCGACGTAGGTCTGCGCCAAGTCATCAATGGCACCAAAGGTGGCGACTTGGGGCACGTACTGGAAAACATCGTGTATCTGGAACTAGCACGACGAGGCGGAGAAATCTATGTAGGCAAAGCCGGTGATGCAGAGATAGACTTCGTGGTAATCATTGGTGAACACAAGGAATACTACCAGGTATCGCTCAGCGTAAGGGATGAGACCACGATGCAGAGAGAATTGGCACCTCTGAAGTCCATCTCCGACAATTTTCCAAAATACCTGCTCACCCTGGACAACGACCCCGTCCAGTTTCATGATGGAATCAAGCAAGAATATGTGCTCGACTGGCTTATGGAATGCTATGATTCGCCTAAAAGAATGCAATAATTCGCCTAAAAAATAAGACTCACATAGAAAAGCAATGATGGAAAAGAATCAGATTTTTGAAAATATCATGAGCCGTACATCGGTGAGAAGTTATACAGAAAAGCCTGTAGAGCCGGAGAAGGTGGAGATGATGCTGCGTGCCGGCATGGCGGCTCCATCGGCTTGCAACAAGCAGCCTTGGCATTTTGTGGTTATCAACGACAGAGAGATTCTCGACCAGATACCACTGTTCAGTCCTTATTCCGGCATGGTGAAGCAGGCACCGCTCGCCATTGTGGTTTGCGGATGCATGGACAAGACGCTGGAAGGCATCGAGCAGGAGTTCTGGATTCAAGACTGCTCGGCAGCCACGGAGAACATCCTGCTGATGGCTCACGGCTTGGGGCTTGGCTGTGTATGGACAGCCCTCTATCCTCTGAAAGAACGATACGAGGGAATGCAGCAACTGCTGCATCTGCCCAAGACGATGATTCCGCTCAACACCCTCATCATCGGATATCCGAAGAATCAGGTGACAGCAAAGGATAAGTGGAAAGAGGAGAATATTTCCTATAATAAATTGGATGGAGAAAAATTCATAATACAAGAGAAAGAAGAAGAAATAGGAAAAGAAGAAAAATAATAATAAGGAGTATGAATATCAAGGAGAATTATCAACAATATGTAAGCCGATACGCTTCTGAGGTGGCTGCCCTGAAGCGTAAGAATACTGGATTTATAACAGAAGAGCTGCTGGCTTTCGGCGGCATCCTCGCCTTCCTGATCTGCTATTTCGCATTGGATGGAGATACGCAGAACTATCTGTTGGGGGCGGTGTTGTGCCTGATTGCCTATCTGGGTATCAGAAGACTTGACGACAAAAATAAGGAGAAGATAGAGCATCTTTCGGCTTTGCTCAAGGTTTATCAGGACGAAATCAAGGCTTGGGAGGGCGATTTCTCGCCTTTCGAAACGGGCGATTCCTATCAGAATCCGCAGCATCCTTATTCCTTCGACCTCGATGTCTTCGGCAAGAGTTCGCTGTTCAACCGCATCTGCCGAACCATCACATCGGGCGGTTCGGAGGCGCTCGCCAGGAATCTTACCCGGGAAACGCCTCTGAATATGGAGGATATCAAAAGAAGAAGGGATTTGCAGAAGGAACTGGCTGGAGAAGGCGAAAACTGGCGAATGGAATTTCTGGCACTTGGCGAAAAGAACAGAAGCCAAACTGCGGATGGCAAAATGGTGAATGGCAAGATGAAGAAGATTGATTCTGCTGCGGTGGTGGATGCGATGCAGAAGGTTTCGAAGATGGAGGTGCCGGCATGGTTTGGTTCACCGCTTTCGCTCGTTATCGGATGGATGATGATTATCGGAGTCATCGGTTCCGTGATTTTATCGATATGCGATATGGTCTCGGTGGATTTCGCCTTGTGGTGGGTGTTGGTTCAATACATGGTGGTGTTCTTCGTCTGCAAGCAGACACTTGACAAGATAGACAGCAATGGCGGCAAGCTTCGCCATCAGCTCATCGCCTATGCCCAGATACTCCAGCTTATCAACAGGCGCAATTTCCATAGCGAATTAGGCAAGGAGATGCAGGATTCCCTGGCAGATGCCCTGCCTTCCTTTGCCCAACTGGAAAAGATATTGAAGGGGTATGACAGAAGAGGCAACTTCCTGGGTCTTTTCTTCACCGATGCCTTCATGCTGAGCGATTTCTTCCTGGTTCGCAGTTTCCTGAAATGGAAGAATACCTATATGATGAAGATGGAGGAATGGATGCATATCATCAGCGAGATGGATGCGATGGTTTCGATGGCGGATTTCAGATATAATCATCCGGAGGCGGAAGAGGCAGAATTTGTTTCGGGAAGTCCGGAAGCAGATACCGAAAGCGATGTTTTTGAAAATGCAGGAATCGGAAGTCCGGAAATCGTGTTCGAGGGAAAGAATCTCTATCATCCTTTCCTGGGTGCCAAGGCGGTGAAGAACGATTTCACCATCAAGGATGACAACTATTATATCATCACCGGAGCCAACATGGCGGGAAAGAGTACCTTCCTCCGTTCGCTGGGCGTGAACTATATCCTGGCAATGGCGGGTATGCCGGTGTTTGCAGATCAACTGAAGATTTCACGTTTCAGATTGTTCTCGAGCATGAGAACCACCGATGATTTGACGCACGGCATCTCTTATTTCAATGCAGAATTGATTAGATTGGAGGAACTTCTGAAGTTCTGCAAGGAAAGTGCAGAGGGCAATAAGGAGCCACTCCGAACGCTGATTATTCTGGATGAGATTCTGAAGGGAACGAATTCATTGGATAAGCTGAATGGTTCGAGAAAGTTCCTCGAAGCCATCGCCAAGCAGCCTGTGAGCGGCATCATTGCTACCCACGATTTGGAACTCTCCAAGATGGAGAATGATGCATCAGGCAAATTCCACAACTATTGTTTCGAGATAGATTTGGGCACGGATGTCACCTATACTTATAAGATACAGAAGGGCGTGGCAAGAAACCAGAATGCCACCTTCTTGCTGAATAAGATTTTGGAGAAATATTAGAATAAAAAGAGAAGAGGGTGTGTCACAAGTATCTTGCCTAGGGTATAGATAAGGCACGGATTACACGGATTACACGGATTTATGCCGCTAATATAAATAATACGATTATAGTCTCATGAAAAAATCCGTGTAATCCGTGTAATCCGTGCCTAAAAACAGCAGAGGGCAGGCTTTATGACACACCCTCTTTCCTTTTAAATAATACATGATAGCTCAACACTATCCAGTTATAACTCCACGCTATCCAGGCGGAATTTCAGCAAGCCGGCTGGTACCTTAACCATTACCTCATCACCAGCCTTCTTACCCAGAAGGGCCTTGGCGATAGGCGACTTGATAGAGATTTTTCCACTATGCAAATCAGCCTCATGCGGATTTACGATAACATAACTCATGCTGCACTTGTTGGCGAGATTGGTAATCTTAATCTTGCTCAGCAAGCCAACGGTATCGCTCTTCAGGCGTGACTTGTCGATGACACGGGCATTCTCCAAAACCTTCTGCTTGAAGCTGATGCGGCTCAACAGTTTGCCCTGCTCACGCTTGGCAGCATGATACTCGAAGTTCTCACTGAGGTCACCCTTGTCGCGAGCCTCAGCAATCGCATCGCGAACGGCTGGCAACTCTACGTTAACCATGTGTTGAAGTTCGGCCACGAGCTCATCGTAGCCTTCTTGAGACATATATTCCATTTTTCTATTTCCTAAATTATCTATTATCTTATTATTCTTAAGAATGATGATTTTTAATTTCGGGGTGCAAAGTTACTAGTAAATCACGAAATCACCAAACTTTTTTAGTGAAAAAGTGAAGAAATAGAACTTTAGAAAAAGACATAAGCATCCCAAATCATTATTTTTGGGTATTGCAGAATTCCATAAATCTTCTTACCTTTGCACTCCAATTATAGAATTACAAAAATGAGAGAAAAAAAGAAGAAACATTTTACTTGGAAGAAATACCATCGTTGGTTCGGACTTGTACTGTCTGTCTTTATGTTGGTATTCTGCGTATCAGGTATCATTTTAAATCATCGCCAGCTATTCGCCGGTTGTGAAGTAAGCAGAAGTCTGATGCCATCGGCTTATCATATCAAGGATTTCAACAACGGCATCATCAAGGGTTCTATCAAGACATCTGATGATTCCATTCTGGCGTATGGTTATGGTGGCATCTGGCTTACCGATGCAGAGATGAAAACCTGGAAAGACTTTAATAAGGGATTACCCAAGAACGTGGATGGCAGGAATATCCGCAACATGGTACAGACGAAAAACGGAGAAATCTGGTGTGCAGCCACGATGGATGTTTATCGCTTCAATGGAAAGGAATGGAGAAGATTTCCATTACCCGACAATCATGAGCGTATCGCTGACATTACATTGACCAAAGACAGCACAAGCATCATCGCCATGACCCGTTCTGCCGTTTATGAAATATCCGGTAAGAAGACGGATGCAGCCAACGAAAAGAGGGATGTTACCCGCAAAATCATCGGTCAACCGGAAGGTTTTGTTCCGAAAGTTACCCTTTTCAAAACCGTTTGGAATCTGCATAGCGGTGCTTTCTTCGGATTAGCCGGAAGATTGGTGGTGGATGCCATCGCCATCGTGCTCATCATCTTGTCGATTACGGGCATCGTCCTCTTCATTCTTCCTTACCGTATCCGCCGACAGAAGAGATTACAGGCAAGAGAAAAGATGCAGAAGCTTGGCAAACAGATGGTTTTCCATGCCAAATGGCATAATAAATTAGGATACACGACTATCATCCTTACGCTTTGGCTGTCAATAACAGGTATGTGTCTCCGACCACCTTTGATGATACCTCTGGCAATGAACAAAACCACAGAAAAAGTGAAGGATGGGAATGTCTGGCACGATAAACTTCGCGCTATCCGATGGGATGCAGCAGAGGGCAACTGGCTTGTTTCCACATCTGAAGGTTTTCTGCGAGTAGATGAGCATTTCCGCCAAAAGCCGGTTTTATTGGATAAAAAGCAATCGCCAAAGATAAGTCCGATGGGAGTGAATGTTTTCGAAAGCGACGGCAAGGGTGGCTGGCTGATAGGATCATTCAGCGGTATGTTCCGTTGGAATCCGGAAAAAAATCTGATTGTGGATTATTTCACAGGGAAAGCCAACCAAGGGAAATCGATGATTCCGATTTCCAGTTCTTTGGTCAGCGGTTATTCCAAGGACTTCTTTGGAGGAAAAGAAGTGATTTTCGATTATAGCAAAGGGGCGAGCTTAGGTGAAACAGCATCTACCCCCGAGTTGCTTTCTGCCACCCCGATGTCGCTTTGGAATGTGGCATTAGAACTCCATGTGGGCAGATGCTATTCTCCATTCTTAGGTCCCCTTTCCGACCTTTTCGTCTTCATCTCCGGCTTGCTGATTACGCTGGTTTTGCTTTCCGGCTACATCATTCTGCATCGGAGAAAGAAGAAGAGCCCCAAACTTCCTCGGAAATCTCTCTAACCAGATCTATCTTTGCCCATTGCTCTGCATCGGTCAGTTTATTACCGATCTCGCAAGAGGCGAAGCCGCATTGAGGACTGAGGCTTAAGCGATTGAGAGGAATATACTTGGCAGCTTCGTGGATTCTGGCGATGACCGTAGCCTTATCCTCCAACACAGGAGATTTAGAGGTTACCAAACCCAGAACCACCTTCTTGCCATCTACCACATATTTCAATGGTTCGAAACCGCCCGAACGCTCATCGTCATACTCCAGATAGAAGGTATCTACATCTTCATGAGCGAAAAGATAAGGAGCCACGGCATCATAGGCACCCTTAGTGGCATAGCAGGAATGATAATTGCCACGGCATACGTGGGTGTTGATAGTCAATCCCTCCGGCTTGCCCTCAATAGCAAGGTTGTTCACCTTCAGATATTGCAGGGCTTCCTGTTCAAGGGTGAAGCTGTTGCCCACCTTGGCCTTCCAGTAATCGCTATCCACAATCATTCCCCAGGTACAGTCATCTAACTGAACGGTGCGGCATCCGGCTGCATAAATCTCCTGGAAGAAGGTGCGATAAGCCTGGGCAATATCCTCTATCAGTTGGGTGGTGTTAGGATAGAATTTGCGGGTGTTCTCGGCATTCTTGCCACGAAACAACTCTGCAAGAAACTGAGCAGGAGCAGGAACAGTCTGCTTTGCCTCGAAAATATACTCACCCTCGGCATTCAACTCCTCAAACTGCTTCACAAACAGGAAATCCTTGATAAAAGGATGATTCTCGCCAGTAATCTTGCCGGTCAGTTGGATAGAACCCTTGGTTGTCTCCTCGCCATGAAACTGATAGCCATGCTCCAGTTCGATATGTTCCACACCATTGAAACCCCACATAAAGTCGAGATGCCAATAGCTGCGGCGGAACTCACCATCGGTGATATAAGGCAGATGATGCGCCTTCTGCTGCTTGATGACCTCAGTAATCAGACGGTCTTCGATGCTGCGAAGGTCGGTGGCAGAAATCTTGCCATCAGCAAACTTGGCTCTTGCTTCTTTCAACTCTGCAGGACGCAAATAGCTGCCCACTGCCTCAAAATGTATATTTCTTACGTTGCTCATTATTTTATCTCCTATATTTTTTAATGATGAATGACTCTTAATTTGCCATTATGAACGATTCTTGATTTGCCATTATCAGATGATGAACGGCTCTTTGCATCCGGAATTGCGAGTGCAAAGGTAAGAAGAAGAATTTTATCTACCAAACATTCTTCGTAATTCAGAAAAATATGCTATCTTTGCAGCGTATTTAGCAAATTCGCAGAATATTATTCTGCAAGAAACGATAAAATCAGAAATAAAGAATCAATGGCTACAGAAGAAAATCTCGACGAAATCGACATTAAAATACTGAAGTTATTGCAGCAGAACTCCCGACTCACCGTCAAGGAACTTGCTGCAAGAGTACACCTCTCCCCTTCTCCTACCTTCGAGAGGCAGAAGCGATTGGAGCGTGAGGGATACATCCAGCGATATGGAGCGATAGTGGATCATCACAAGATGGGACACAACGTGATTGTGCTCTGCAATATCCGATTGAAGCAGCACACCCACGACCTGATTCAGCAATTCATGGATACCGTGCAAACCATCGACCAGATAACGGAATGCTACAACACTACCGGTGATTACGATTTCCAGATCAAGGTGTATGCACGGGACATGAAGGATTATCAGGACTTCATGCTCAATACCCTGGGAAATATCGACTGCATCGGAAGCCTGCACAGCATCATCGTGATTGGAGAAATCAAGGATTCGCATTATATCCCTGTGAATCAAAAGAAGGAATACAAAAAATAAGAAGAAATAATTATGTTTTGGATAAAGATAATCATCTTATACCTTGCTCTTCCCATGCTTTTCTGCCTTCCATCCAAGGCACAGAAGCCCGGAGAAATCGTCAGCGAGCAAACCATCAGTAAACTGGGAGAGAAGCATTTCTTCTCCATCTCCCCCATCCCTGAGGATATTTTCCGCCTGATGCAGGGGAAGACATACAAGAAGAACTGTACCATAGTAAGAAGTGAACTGAGATACCTGCGATGCCTCCACGTGGATAAGGACGGCAGGAAGATAGTGGGCGAAATGGTGGTGAACAAGACGATTGCGACAGATGTGCTCGCTATTCTCAAAAGACTCTACGAGGCTCAATATCCGATAGAGCGGATGAGACTCATCGACTATTGGGATGCAGACGACGAAAGAGCGATGAGAGCCAACAACTCCTCCAGTTTCAACTTCCGTTTCATCTCGCATACCCATACCGTATCGAAGCATGGCAAAGGACTTGCCATTGATATCAACACACTCTATAACCCTTACCACAAACGACTGAAAAACGGCAAGGAAGTAGTGGAACCCGCTACAGCCCGCCCCTACCTCGACCGCAGCAAGCATCATGTTTATATGATTAAAAAGGGCGACCTTTGCTATCGCCTTTTCAAAGAAAAAGGATTCAGATGGGGAGGCGACTGGAAACACAGCAAGGATTACCAGCACTTCGAGAAATAAGAATTCCCGATAAGATTTGGATAGAAAACATAAAGAAGACATAAAAAAGGCTATACTCACGTTGCATCCCCATAGCAATTTTGAGCATAGCCTTTAATTATCCTTCATTATCTTTTTTATTTTTATAATGAAATACAATTCAATCTTTTCTAACCTAATATAGAGAATTATTTAGTTATACCAAATTGAATTATAATCTCTACGTTCATCTTCCTCATTATAGAGGTTTTCGTACTCAAGGTTTTTTGCCTCAAAGGCTTCACGTGTTTGTTTCATAATAGTACCTCCTATCTTCTTATTTATAAACTCATTATAGTTTTCATTGGCAAAAATAGTAAAAAAACAAATAGGTCATGTCAATATTTCAGAAAACTTTTGTAATTTTGCACAGTGGGAGCAAAAAGTACAAAACTCTCGCTCCATCATACCATATTTTACATCTTTAAAAAGAAGCGTCATGAAGATATTGCATGTCTTACGGATTCATAAAATCAAGTGGCGACATTGGGTACTTTTAGCATTGTTCCTCCTCGTCACCCTTACCAAGATGATTCCTCTTGGGGGATTTCTCTATACCACTCGCATCTATCCGGTTATCGGAAAGCTACTCTCTCCCGTTTCCGGAATCATTCCTTTTGCTGTAGGCGATATTTTCATCGCTCTCAGTATCGCATGGGTTATTCTCTATCCGATATACGAGATAGGATGGAGAAAGAAAAAGGGTGTTTTCGGAAGAGTGATAGAGTATCTGCTTTGGGTATACGTATGGTTTTACATGGCTTGGGGATTGAACTATTCTCAGCCGAACATCTATAATAGAATAGGTATGAAGCCCGTAGAAGTAAGCGAAGCCAAATTCAAGGCATTTGCTTACCAATATGCCGATACACTCAATAAATTAAGTGAAGAACTAAAAGGGAATAGTGAAGAAACTACGTTCGACGACCAAAGGGTAAACCATCTCAATGGTATTACTGAGAATAGTTTTATGGATGATGATTTGAAGAATCGGGTGAAAGATGCGATACTGACAGAATATAATAAAATAGGATATCAGGAAGGTATCAACCCACCTTTTAACCAGAACCCGCATGTGAAGACGATGGTATTCACCCCACTCAGTTCTATGGCAGGCGTCACCGGAAGCATGGGTCCTTTCTTCTGCGAATTTACGCTGAACGGAGATATTCGCTCTCATGACTATCCTGCCACATACGCTCACGAATTTGCCCATTTCCTGGGAGTGGCAAACGAAGGAGAGGCGAATTTCTACAGTTATATCGTATGCACCGCATCAGAAGATAAAGCGGTGAAATTCAGCGGATACTACCACATTTTCTTCCATGTATTAAATAATGTATTCAATATTCTTGGTGAAAAGGAGGGCGAGAAATATCTGAAACATATCCGACCGGAGATTATCCAATTGGCAAGAAGCGACCGCCAGTATTGGATCAGCAAGCGATGCAAGGCGTTGGATGCCGCTCAGGATTTCATCTTCGACCTCTACCTCAAGGGCAATCATGTGACAGAAGGCAGAAAGAGCTATTCGGGTGTCATCGGATTGATTCTGGCATGGAACCAAAAGAAAGAAGCGATTCAGAAATATCCCTCAAGATAATTAACCAAGCATCTTTAACTTCCCCAATAGAAACAATATAAAAAACGGTTGGTGCAAGAATGTACACCAACCGTTAATCGCATATACCTGAATAGAAAGTAAAATTTTAGTTTTGTCACCTAAAGGCGTTTCTGAAAAATCTATATTATCTTTGATTCTACCCTTGTTGATTTTGGATTCTTCTAGCTCTAGGCTTACCATCCTTTCCCATACCCTTGCGAGGTCCCTTCTGAGCAAATCGCTTCATCATCTGACGTTCTATCTCATAAACACGCTGAATCTGCTGCTGAGTCAGGAACAGAGAATACTTCTTGTAGTATTTCTGACGGATGTTGAGAATCTTCTCGCTCATCTCAAAGCGCTGCTTAATCTCCTGCTCTGTCTGAGCATCGGATTTCATATCCCCCTTCTTGTGATGAGGGCGAGGTCCTAATGCCCAAACCTCTTTCTGGAACTGGGTATAGGTGTTGATAAATTTAGAACTGGCCTTGTCATCAAGACCCAAATCGTGAGCAATATATTGTGCCTGCTTTTCAGCCAACTGCTCGCGAGAGAGACGCTGCTTCTGATTAGGAGCCTGTGCGTAAGAACTTACTGAAACGGTCATCATTGCGACAACCATCATCAAAATACCTAAAATCTTTTTCATAATTTCTATTGTTTAATAATTACAGAATTTGTTTTAACTAATCATATTATTCATCAAGAAAGACATCCTCTTGATATACATCGAGCAGATAAGCCTGATCAGTAGAAGATAACTGAGCGAAAGCCTGATCAACCGCTTGCATCTCATTATCAGCCTGAGATGGCAGAGAAGAATGAGGCGCAGCGAAATCGATGTTGAGTACCAAAAGTACTGCCACCGATGCAGCCACAGCTATTGCAGCCGCCCATATCACCTTCATCAGAGGTCGCTTCTTCGGCTGTATCCTAACAGGTTTCGGTTTGTCATCCTTCACCTGCTCCAGGATATTGGCTTCCATCTCCTTGAAGAATCCTTCTGGCGTAGAATAAGGCATCCGCTTACCCACCTGGTCGAAGTCAAACTTCCCGGTTTTGTTAAAATCAAAATTTGTATCCATATTCTTTTCCATTTTGAATAACCATTAAAAAACTCACAGAACTCTCACTTAATCGTTCGAATTCATGTACTTGATAATTTTCTCCTTGGCAACATGATAGCTTGCCTTGATACTGGTTGGCGTGGAATCCGCAACCTTCGCTATTTCGTCGAACCCGAGTTCATCGTAATATCTCATATTGAATGCCAGCTGCTGCTTAGGCGGAAGCGAGAGAATCGCTTTCTGCAGTTTTACTGCCACCTTATCATCGAAGTCGATATAATTATCGGCTGGGATGAGACTGACGCCCGTTGAATCTGATTCCAGAGAAACTTCTTTCTGTTTCCGTTTGCTGATGAACCGCAAAGCCTCGTTGGTAGCGATGCGGTAAATCCAACTTCTCAGTGAGCAGTCGCCCCGATATTGATTGAACGAGCGATAGATTCTCACAAAAGTTTCCTGCGAAGCATCCTGTGCATCATCATGCGAAACCACCAATCGGCGTATGTGCCAGTAAACCGGTTCCTGATACTTCATCATTAGCATTCCGAATCCGTTCTCCGGGCATTCCTTCAGCGTATCCACTATGCCTTTGTCATTAATACTCATATTCGTTTATTTTCATGAACGTTACGATTATATGACCTCCAGAAAAGGGAAAAGTAAAAAGCGGGATGCATTTTTTTTCGATATCAGCTTAATTTTTACTCCTCTTTTCTCTTTTAATATCATAGAGAAGAGAAAAAAAGGAGCTATTTCTCCGCTTTCTCAAAGAAAAAGTATATATTTGCAAACGGATTGCGGATATCAAAAAGATATATCGATATGAAGAAAGAAAAGAATTTTTCAGAAACTGATTTTCAGAAGAAGACATTGGAAAGCTTATCGGATGATGAGATTCTGCAGGGCTTCAAGGATGCCGATGCCAGAATCGTAAGGGAGTATTACTACGGATACTGCCGGGTGGCTTATTGCATCTACGATAAGCGATATGACCTGCAGCACAAGCCGGGCATGGACTTTTATTCGCTGACCCACGAATATTATCTCTATCTCTGCGAACACGACTTCAAACCGCTGGAAGACCGGAAGCCGAGCATGTCGCTCAAAACCTGGATGGTGAATGGTTTCCGGTTTCTGCTGCTGGATAAACTGAAGGAAGTGGTAAAAGAGCATCGCTTCGAGAGTTTCGAAGCACGGCAGGAAAGCCGCAAGATGCAGTTTGACGTGACCGACAACCAGTTTGAACACGATCTTTATCAGACGATAGAGGACATCGGCAATTTCTATTATGGCAGAGACAGCAAGAACAGCATCATCCTGAAAATGCTCTATATAGAGGGATTCAGGGGCAAGGACGTAGCCGCCCAGTTGGGCATATCCCATTCAGCCGTCACCCAGCGTTGCCAGAAGATGATGCACGATGTGGTGATTCCTTATTTCAAGAGATACTTCGACGCATCGGAATACGGAAGCTATCTGTCGTTCGGCAACGAAGACGCATCAGTTTCAAGTGCTCCGAAGATGTCGATGCCGAGCATGAAGGCTTCGAGAATGTGCTACGAAGAAGCGGCAGATAATGGCAATAACTTTAATAATAAGTATAATATGGAAGATATGAAGAAGGGAAGAATCACTCCTAGCTGGATTGATTCATTAAAAGAGAACGAGATTTTTGTGTTTGGCAGCAATCTGGCTGGCATGCATGGTGGTGGAGCAGCCCGTATAGCCCGCCTGCATTTCGGTGCCGTCATGGGCAAGGGTGTTGGCTTGCAAGGCCAGAGTTACGCCATCCCTACAATGCAGGGCGGCGTGGAAACCATCCGCCCATACGTGGATAGATTCATCGCCTATGCCAAGCGACATCCCGAGCTTCATTTCCTGGTAACCCCAATAGGTTGCGGCATCGCCGGCTTCGAAGCCGAAGACATCGCCCCATTGTTCGAGAAGGCAAAGGAGATGAAGAACATCAGCTTGCCGGAAAGTTTCTGGGAGGTGATAGAGTAATTTTCTGAAGAAAGAGTGGAATATAGGTTTTGAAAGAAAAAGGAAAAGATCATGCAGAACTTGAAAGAAACTTTAGAATCATTTTCATTGAGTGAGGATACACGGAGAAAAATTATGAACGAAGACCACCCATTCGGAAATCAGGGCACCCCATTCATCCCTTCTGAATTCAAGGAAATCGCTCAGATAGCTTTAGCCGGTCACTTCCTGGTAAGTACTGGAATCCAACAGGTAACAGTACAACCCACGTGTGTGGAGTTCTACTATCACGAAGAGGTCGAGGGTGGCATCAAAGACCCCATCGTATATCATCGCAACCCCAAGAATGGTTCTCCCAAGAGCATCTTCAAGTTGGGCATCCTGCACAACCATGTTTCAGGAATCGACATCACGTTCGAGAAGGGCACCCATCCCGAAGATGCCATCAGGGCATCCCTGCTAATACGTGAGTTTTCGGTAGATGGAAATCCACCCGACAGTCGTTCCACCTTATTATATGATATGCTTTATTCGCAAGCCTCCATCTTCGATGGCTTCTCCATCAAATGGGTTGATGGAGAAGAAAAGGCAGAGGTCGAAGCTGAAGTGCGCAAGAACGTGGCGAAATATGATGAAAACGGACAGAAGATGCAAGCAATAGAGCATCAGGAACTTCTCGACAAAGGGTTCACCCTGACAAAAGACAAGAAGCATATCCAAGACCCACGGCCATGGCAATTTAAAAAGATACAGATATGATAGTAGATAAAGATACGAATCAGGTATTCGTTTCAGAATGGCTTCAAAAAGTTCATCCTGCATTCTTCAGCCGTTTTTCAGAGTTACTGAAGAATGTCCACATCAATATGGCTCTGTTATCAAACACAGCCGATATCTGGTGTCGTGACTACATGCCGATTCAACTAGCCGAAGAGGATTTCCTGCAATATCGGTATTATCCCGATTATCTCACAAAGAAAGAATCAGACAAGCAATATATCACGGATACAAAGAGCGTGTGCAATGCTTTGAAACTACCCAATATCCAAACCACCGATTTGATAATAGATGGCGGGAATGTGGTTAAAGCCCATAATTGCATCATCATGACAGAGAAAGTTTTTCATGAAAACGCTCAATATCCACAAGCAGAAGTATTAAATGAGTTGGAGCATCTATTTCATTGTGAGGTCATCATGCTTCCATGGGATAAATATGAGAAGTATGGGCATGCTGATGGAATAGTGAAACCAATAGACGAGTCACATCTTCTAATGACCAACTATGCTGATTACGACCAGAAACTTGCAGAAGAATTCGAGCGACGGCTTGGCACCCGTTTTCGGATAGAGAAGCTACATTATCATGTGCAGCGAGCAGATAAGCGAAATTGGGCATACATCAACTTCCTGCAAGTTGGCAACAACATCGTTCTGCCAGCTATCAACATAGAAGAGGATGAGCAAGCTATGGAGCAAATAAGAACATACTATCCATCATGTAATATCTACCAGTTGGATAGCGAAGAGATCATTAAACAAGGCGGAGCCTTGAATTGTATAACTTGGAATATTAAAAAATAATTATTATGGAGCACCAGCATAATCCTGTGTCAAACATAGATGTTAGTCTAAACTCGAAGAACTTGACATCTATAACATGAAGGATGTTTTTGAAAGTAGCTTTCTATCCACCGCCGTCTGAATCTTCTATCCAGTCTTCTCAACTCAGGGTGAAAAGAAACGAAATTTTCTCCATAATCCCACATGGTAGACACAGGAATTTACTGGTGCGTCCAAAATTCCTATTATTCTTTATCTATCGCCAGAAAACAAAAAAGCTATGTTTCCACAGCTTCAAGCACCAGTTCAACATCTTCTAATCCATTATCTATGAAATCCACCTTTATATTCCCGATTAGGTATTTGGCATATTTATTATCCTTATACTGTTCAAGGAAAAGAACCATATCTTTGGCTGTTCGTTTCAAACCCCAACTGCCCCAATCAAGTTGCTTACACAACGGATTGTCCACCAAGTCCCAGTAGATTACATTGCCTCCCTCCAAATATTCATACGGAACGTTCTTTCCATAAAGCACCGTAGGCATATAGCCATTCCAATTGCCTTCTTTGTCAAAATCAAATGCCTTGTCATGTGCAAGACCAATATAAACATCCTTATACATACAAATAATATTAATTCGTAACTATACACATATAACAAATGTATTGCCTAGTAATAAACTGCATGACACTTAACATTTTGTTTGGCGCAATTCGCACAGTAATTATTGTCATCATTTATAAAACCAGGACATTTATGAGATGGTACGTTCATTATTTCTCCTCAAAATAACTGCCCGCTTCCATCTTGCAATCCATCGCACGGCACTTGTTGTAGCGCTCTCGGGCTCTGTTTTCTCTTGCAAACATCGCCTTGGTGCCAGCCTCATCTTCCGAGAACTGGAGGTGATTGTCGATGCCCATACCATGAGCAATGTTCTCCACATCAAGATCATCGGTGCCGATGAAGGTAAAGGTCCAGTTCTGCTTCTTCAACTTCTCAATGAGGTTCTTGATCATCTTCAAATCATACTCCTCGCTGCAGTTCTCCTCACCATCCGTAATGATGGTTACCAACACACTGTCATCCTCAGTGGTCAGGGCGTTGATCTTGGCGATGCCCATGCCTATGGCATCATAAAGAGGGGTGCCGCCACATGGGTTGTAATCCCTGGATTTCAAAGGGTTGGCATGGCGGGCAGACACATTATCATAAAACAGCTTCTTGTGGGTGCTGTCGAAGGTGATGAGCGTAACCCGCTGCTCCATATCCTTATGCGTCTTCTGCATTTTCTGAATCGTGGTCAAGGTCTCGTTGATGCCCACCAGTGCCTGGCGCTCGATAATACTCATGCTGCCACTCTCATCCACTACCAAAAGATTGAATACTCGTTTCATAACTTGTTTCTCCTATTAATTTTAATTGTTCAACATATTCTGTTTTCATCAAGAAGAGGGAACTTTCCCCGCTTTCTGATTGCTTCTTTATCCCTTAAAAGAAAAAATAGAGGGAAAAATTAAGCTGAGGATTATCTTTTTTCAAAGATATTTTTGCCAGTAGAAATAAAACCCGTACTTTTGCACCCAATTATTATATCATACAAGTTATTAAATTACATCAAGTTACTATATTATATAAGGAGATGAAAGAAATATTAATAGTAAGCATCGGCAGCTTCTTCGGGGGCGGCATGAGATATTGGGTATCGAAGATGGTGCAATCCTGCACGGTGATTGCCTTTCCTTTCGGAACCATGGCGGTGAATGTGGCAGGATGCCTCATCATCGGGTTTCTCTCGGGATTGAACTGGCGGGAAGGGGGATGGATGTCGCCATCTGCCAAACTACTGCTCACCACGGGATTCTGCGGAGGATTCACTACCTTCTCTACCTTTATGAACGAGGGAGCAGGACTGATGAAAGAAGAGAATTACCTCTATATGATGCTCTATCTCTTCGGAAGTCTGGCGCTGGGACTTATCGCCGTTCTCGCCGGACATTATCTGGCGAAAATGATTGCATGAGAAGAAGTAGGAGAATAGAAGAAAAAAGGCTCAGATTGCCGAAGAATATACTGAAGATAGTATTCCATCAAATGAAGAAATGATGAAAATACTATCTTTTTTATTATTTTATATTTTCAAAATGCCTTAATTACGAAATTTATTCGTAAATTTGCAGAAATAATCTGCACTCGACAATTTGAAAGCAAGCTTTCATTGTTCTCGTTTGCTTAATTTTTGCACCAATGAATACATTAGATACAAACAATATAAAATGGAGCGAGAATGTAATCATCGCTGACGCCGACTATATCGACCGAGTGGCTTTCGACCTGATAGTCAACTTCGAACGAATGATTAACCGTCGCATCCAACCAGCCGATATGGCACAATGGGCAGTCTGCATTGCCCTTGACGGAGGTCTGAGAGAGGGCGAGCACGAGACACAGGTTGTGCTTATCCACGACAAGCAGTCGATGGCGATGAAGAACTTCCGCCCTGCCAACTATGAGAAGGATCTGAACGCTCAGGCTTTCAAGGATGACAAGCTTGGAGAATTCATCATCTCTTCTTATCCTACAGAGGAAAAGATGGTAGGCAAGGATGACTTCCTCGTAGATGTGGCACGCACCGTATGCAACGCCAAGGAAGTGAAGCGAGTGATGGTAATCCCAAATTCTGAGAATGGAGATGCCTACGACCAACTCCGTGATATGCTGAGAAAGGTGGAAGATGACGATAAGCGCATCACCCTCTTTGCCATGCAACCCATGCCGGGAGGAAACTTCAGACAGGAGATTCTCGGATATTCGCTCATGAATGCCCTGGGGATTTCGGCAAACGAGATAAAGTAAACATTAAACACTTAACATTAAAGATAAAAAATGAGTAGAGTACTTATGATTGGCGCAGGTGGCGTGGCTACCGTGGCTGCCTTCAAGATCGTCCAGAACCAGGACGTTTTCACCGAGTTTATGATTGCTAGCCGTCGCAAAGAAAAGTGCGATAAGCTAGTTAAGGATATCCACGCAAAAGGCTACAAGATGGATATTCAGACAGCTGAGGTGGATGCCGACGACGTTGAGCAGTTGAAGGCTCTCTTCAATAGCTACAAGCCTGAACTTGTCATCAACCTCGCTTTGCCTTACCAGGATCTCACCATCATGGATGCCTGTCTGGCTTGCGGTTGCAACTATATGGATACCGCTAACTATGAGCCAAAGGACGAGGCTCACTTCGAGTACTCATGGCAGTGGGCTTACAAGGATAAGTTCGAGCAGGCAGGTCTCTGCGCTATCCTCGGCTGCGGTTTCGACCCAGGTGTTTCCGGCATCTTCACCGCCTATGCAGCCAAGCATCACTTCGATGAGATTGAGGTGCTCGACATCGTGGATTGCAACGCCGGTAACCATCACAAGGCTTTCGCAACCAACTTCAATCCTGAAATCAATATCCGCGAGATTACCCAGAAGGGACTCTGGTATAAGGATGGCGAATGGATCGAAACCGACCCATTGTCTATCCACAAGCCTCTCACCTACCCTAACATCGGCCCTCGCGAGAGCTATCTGATGCACCACGAAGAGTTGGAGAGCCTGGTAAAGAACTACCCTACCATCAAGGAGGCACGCTTCTGGATGACCTTCGGTCAGCAGTATCTCACCTACCTCGACTGCATTCAGAACCTCGGCATGAGCCGTATCGACGAAATCGAGTACGAGGCTCCATTGGCAGACGGTTCCGGCAAGACAGCCAAGGTGAAGATTGTTCCATTGCAGTTCCTCAAGGCCGTATTGCCTAACCCACAGGATCTCGGTGAGAACTATGATGGCGAAACATCTATCGGTTGCCGCATCCGTGGTAAGAAGGATGGCAAGGAGCGTACCTATTACGTATATAACAACTGCAAGCACCAGGAGGCTTACAACGAAACCGGTATGCAGGGCGTAAGCTACACCACCGGTGTGCCAGCCATGATTGGTGCCATGATGTTCCTCAAGGGCATCTGGAAGAAGCCAGGCGTTTGGAACGTAGAGGAGTTCGATCCAGATCCATTCATGGAGCAGCTCAACAAGCAGGGATTGCCATGGCACGAGGTGTTTGATGGCGATTTGGAAATTGACTAAACTTTAAACTAAATAAGATATGGCAAAAGAAATGCAAGAGGGAAAATTGAATCCCAATGAAGGCAAGCTGAAAGCCCTTCAGGCAGCCATGGCAAAGATAGAAAAGGACTTCGGTAAGGGCTCTATCATGAAACTCGGCGATGAGCACGTTGAGAATATCGAAGTTATCCCTACAGGTAGTATCGCTCTCGACAATGCACTGGGCGTAGGCGGTTATCCTAAGGGACGTATCATCGAAATTTATGGTCCGGAATCTTCCGGTAAAACAACATTGGCTATCCATGCCATCGCAGAGGCTCAGAAGGCTGGCGGTATCGCTGCTTTCATTGATGCTGAGCACGCTTTCGACCGCTTCTATGCAGCCAAACTGGGCGTTGATGTGGATAACCTGTGGATTTCACAACCAGATAACGGTGAGCAGGCGTTGCAGATTGCAGACCAGCTGATCAGTTCTGCTGCTGTAGACATCGTAGTTGTTGACTCTGTAGCCGCCTTGACTCCTAAGAAGGAAATCGAAGGCGATATGGGTGACAATGTGGTTGGTCTCCAGGCTCGATTGATGAGTCAGGCTCTCCGCAAGCTCACTTCTACTATCAGCAAGACCAACACTACCTGTATCTTCATCAACCAGTTGCGCGAGAAGATTGGTGTTATGTTCGGTAACCCAGAGACAACCACCGGTGGTAATGCATTGAAGTTCTATGCATCAGTGCGTTTGGATATCCGCAAGGCAACAGCCATCAAGGATGGCGATGAGGTAGTAGGTAATCTGGTTCGCGTAAAGGTTGTGAAGAACAAGGTGGCTCCTCCTTTCCGCAAGGCTGAGTTCGACATCATGTTTGGCGAAGGCATCAGCCGTGCCGGTGAGGTATTCGGTCTGGCAGTAGCCAACGACATCATCGAAAAGAGCGGCAGCTGGTATAGCTATGGCGGTTCTAAACTCGGACAGGGTGCCGATGCCTGCAAGGCATTGCTCAAGGATAACCCTGAACTTCTCGACGAACTGGAGACTAAGGTTCGCGAAGCACTTGCTGCCAAGGAGCAGAAATAAAGTAAGATAAGGTTTTACACCTTAATTATATATAGAGGAATCAAGATTGGGAATGCGACATTTTATCGCCTCCTATATCTTGATTCCTTTTATTTTGTCAGCATCATCTGACACCTTGTCAGCCACCTTGAACTAAAATTCCCTTGGCACATGCTTTGTTATTAAGGAAAGCGTGAACGCTGAGTTCAGGAAGTTCCCGACAGATGCATATCTTCGGCAGACTTCCCCGAAGGCAGCGATTCATGAGATAAATAACATATTAATAACGAAAAAATAAAAAAAAGATATAATCATGGGAAAAGTAATTGGAATTGACTTGGGTACCACAAACAGTTGTGTTGCCGTTTTCGAAGGTAGCGAACCAGTTGTAATCGCTAACAGTGAAGGTAAGCGTACTACTCCATCAGTAGTAGGTTTCGTTAAGGATGGTGACCGCAAGGTAGGTGATCCTGCTAAGCGTCAGGCCATCACAAACCCTAAGAACACTGTATATTCTATCAAGCGTTTCATGGGTGAGACATACGCTCAGAGCCAGAAAGAGGCTGAGGCAATGCCTTATACAGTAGTAAACGAGGGTGGTTATCCACGTGTTGAAATCGAGGGTCGCAAATATACTCCACAGGAGATTTCTGCAATGGTTCTCCAGAAGATGAAGAAGACTGCAGAGGATTATCTCGGACAGGAGGTTACAGATGCTGTTATCACAGTTCCTGCTTACTTCTCTGACTCTCAGCGTCAGGCAACTAAGGAGGCTGGTCAGATTGCAGGTTTGAACGTTCAGCGTATCGTAAATGAGCCTACAGCCGCAGCTTTGGCTTACGGTGTTGACAAGGCTAACAAGGATATGAAGATTGCCGTATTCGACTTGGGTGGTGGTACATTCGATATCTCTATCCTGGAGTTCGGTGGCGGCGTATTCGAGGTACTTTCTACCAATGGTGATACTCACCTGGGTGGTGATGACTTCGACCAGGTAATCATCAACTGGTTGGCTGATGGCTTCAAGGCTGAGGAAGGCGTAGATCTCCGCAAGGACCCTATGGCTATGCAGCGTTTGAAGGAAGCAGCTGAGAAGGCTAAGATTGAGTTGTCTAGCTCTACATCTACAGAAATCAACTTGCCTTACATCACAGCCGTTGACGGTATGCCAAAGCACTTGGTTAAGACTTTGACCCGTGCACAGTTCGAGCAGTTGGCTCACAACCTGATTCAGGCTTGCTTGGTACCTTGCCAGAATGCCGTTCGTGACGCTAAGCTCTCTACATCAGATATCGACGAGGTTATCCTGGTTGGTGGTTCAAGCCGTATCCCTGCCGTTCAGACACTCGTTAAGAACTACTTCGGCAAGGAGCCTTCTAAGGGTGTTAACCCAGATGAGGTTGTTGCAGTAGGTGCAGCTATCCAGGGTGCCATCCTGAACAAGGAAGAGGGTGTTGGTGACATCGTATTGCTCGACGTTACTCCATTGACTCTCGGTATCGAGACCATGGGTGGTGTAATGACCAAGCTCATCGATGCTAACTCTACCATCCCTTGCAAGAAGAGCGAGGTATTCTCTACAGCAGCTGATAACCAGACAGAGGTTACCATCCACGTATTGCAGGGTGAGCGTCCAATGGCAGCTCAGAACAAGAGCATCGGTCAGTTCAACCTGACAGGTATCGCTCCAGCTCGTCGTGGTGTTCCTCAGATTGAGGTTACCTTCGATATCGATGCCAATGGTATCTTGAACGTATCAGCTAAGGATAAGGCTACCGGTAAGGAGCAGAGCATCCGCATCGAGGCTTCATCTGGCTTGAGCGAGGACGAGATCAACCGCATGAAGGCTGAGGCAGAGCAGAACGCTGCTGCTGATAAGGCTGAGCGCGAGAAGATTGACAAGATGAACCAGGCAGACAGCATGATCTTCACCACCGAGAACTTCCTGAAGGATAACGGTGATAAGATTCCTGCAGACAAGAAGCCAGGCATCGAGCAGGCATTGCAGCAGTTGAAGGATGCTCACAAGGCTGGTGATGTTGCAGCCATCGATTCTGCTATCAACAACTTGAACACCGTCATGCAGGCTGCTTCTCAGCAGATGTATCAGGGCGGCCAGCAGGCAGGTCCTCAGGGTGCTCAGGGCGGTCAGCAAGCACAGGGCGGCAACGATGGTACTCAAGACGTACAAGACGCTGACTTTGAGGAGGTTAAGTAATACAGACCAATATTATAATAAAGGCGTACAAAGCTCAGGAATGGGTTTTGTACGCCTTTTTTGTTTCATTATGATTTTTTATATCCCAATAGTTTGCTAATTCGCTGAAAATTATGTATATTTGCAAATTAAGGGAGAAAGAACATCGCCCGAAAGAGATAGATAGTTTAGGGTAAATATAAAAGAAAGGAGAACAAAATATGGCAAAGAAGAGACCAAAGGTAGCGCTGGTTTATGATTTCGACGGCACACTGTCGCCGGGCAATATGCAGGAGTTTGGATTCATACAGGCTACAGGCAAGACAAAAGACGAGTTCTGGGAGAAAAACAGAAAGTTTGCAGAGGGTAAGGATGCCAATGGCATTTTGACCTATATGTATCTGATGCTCGACGAAGCCAAGAAGAACAATATCTCGCTCACCCGGGAATCTTTTCAGAAATTCGGCAAGGATGTAGAACTGTTCCGCGGCGTAAAACAATGGTTTTCGCTCGTGAATGAATATGGCAACAGTATCGGACTGGACGTAAAGCACTACATCAACTCCTCGGGACTGAAGGAGATGATAGAGGGTACACCTATCGCCCACGAATTTGAGAACATCTACGCCTGCTCCTTTCTCTACAACAAGGAGGGAATCGCCTATTGGCCAGCCGTAGCCGTAGACTATACTACCAAAACGCAATTCCTCTTCAAAATCAACAAAGGTATCAAACAGGTGAGCGACAACAGAAGAGTGAACCAGTATATCCCCGACGAAAAGCGCCCTATCCCTTTCCCCCGAATGATATACTTCGGAGATGGAGAAACCGATGTGCCTTGCATGAAGATGGTAAAGGAACATGGCGGCCACTCGATTGCTGTATATGATAACGAGGATAAACAGAAAACAGCCTGCCAGCTTGTCAAGGAGGGACGAGTAAACTTCATGTGCTCTGCCAACTACAGCAAAGGAAGCGTGATGAATATCATCGTAAAGAGAATATTGGATAAAATCAAAGCCGATTTTGAATTCGACCGTCTGATAGAGCTGAACCAAAAGAAGGCATGGAAGTGATTTAAAGGTAAAAAGGCAAAAGGAGAAAAAAGTAAAAAGGGCAAAAAAGTAAAAGGAGAAAAGGACTCTTTTGTGAATTCCTTGAAACTTTTCTTGGTTTTATCGAGGATTATGCTTAATTTTGCACACAGAAATAATAATATCAAATCATATTAATGGGAAGAAATAAATACTCAGCAGGAGAAATCAAAGAAATCGGCAAGTTGCTGCGACTCAAGAACGCAGGCAACCGTTTACAACAGAAAATGATACGCCACGACCTTCGCGTGGATTATGAATTCAACATCTCTGACTTCAATGAGCCTGGCAAGGCTTTCGGCGAGGAGGAACTGCAGGATGCCATCAAGCGTGGAGCTATCCAGATTCTCGACGATGCCACCATCGAGGCTATGAAGGCAAAACGTGCAAGAGACAAGGATCGCGACGAGGCTGAGAGACAGAAGGAAGCTGTAGCCAGCGGTGAACAGACCGACTGGCAGGAGGCTATGAAGCAGTGGAATGAGTATTACGAAAAGTAAAAAGGTAAAAAACATACTGATTACGACATATACCGATTAATAAAATATACTGATTATAAATTATTATGGCTAAAGTATTGATAAAGACATCAGAGGGCGACATCAAGGTACGCCTCTACGACGAGACACCTCAGCATCGTGACAACTTCATCAAGTTGGCAAAGGAGGGATATTTCGATGGCACACTCTTCCACCGTGTCATCAAGGATTTCATGATCCAGGGCGGTGACCCAGAGAGCAAGGGCGCTCCTAAAGGCAAAATGCTGGGCACGGGCGGACCTGATTACACCATCCCTGCCGAGTTTGTTTATCCACAACTTTTCCACAAGCGTGGTGCCTTGAGCGCTGCACGCCTTGGCGACGAGGTGAACCCTAACCGTGAGAGCAGCGGCAGCCAGTTTTATATTGTATGGGGAAAGACCTACAAGCAGAACGAACTGAAACAGATGGAGAAGCAGATGGGCATGCAGATGGAGCAGAATATCTTCAACCAGCTTGCCAAGGAGCATCATGATGAAATTATGAACTTCCGCCGCAACCGCGACCGCGAAGGCTTAATGAAACTACAGGATAAACTGGTGGATGAAACCAAGAAGCGCTGCAAGGAGCAGGGCTACCCAAAGTTTACCGAGGAGCAGCAGAAGGCTTACACTGAAGTAGGCGGAACACCTTTCCTCGATAACCAATACACCGTTTTCGGTGAAGTGGAGGAAGGACTTGACATCGTAGAGAAGATTCAGAACTGCGAAACATTGCGTGGTGATAGACCTAAGGAGGATATCAGCATGGATATCTCCGTTATAGAAAAATAAAAGGCATTTCTCGCAGTTCTTTCTACAAAACTACGAGAAATCTTTATTCAGTATCTACAACTATTCATTCGTATTAAATAAAAACAAACAAATCAAAATGAAAAAGATTCATGGAAAAATGATGAAGGGCACCACGGCCAAGAGCCTGATGATGCTCCTGGCTTTGGCAGGTTCTAACTACTGCCATGCTCAGCAAGCCACTATTGTGGTAAGCAATCCTACTTCCGCATCACGCACAGAGCTTATCTCCCTCAGCATGAACGAGGTGAAGGCGAAACTGGGAAATGCAGCCCCTAAAAAGGGAGAGGCTTACATCGTGAAGAACAAACGAGGACAGCAGATTGGCTCGCAGATTACTCACGACGGCTTTCTGCTCATTGATGCAAGCATACGTCCTCACGGATCCACCACTTACTACGTATCCATCGGCAAGCCTTACCAGCAGAAGACTTGGACCACCGGTGCTCTCTATAAGATAAGAAAAGACGATATCGCATGGGAGAACGACAGATGCGCCTACCGCGTATATGGCCCTGCCCTGCAGAAGACCGGCGAGCGTTCCTTCGGTACCGACATCTGGGTGAAGAATACTCCGGATACCGTGGTTTACGAGCGATACATCAAGGATATGAACGGAAATATCAAGGGCGATAAGATTGATGCCAAGGTGAGAGCCTTGCAGAAGCAGCAGAAGGCAGAGAAGAACGCAGCAAAGGCAGCTGCTCTTGCCAAGCAAATCAAGGCTCTTCAGACAGAATCACGAGAGACGGATATCCTCACCTCCTTCCATCTCGACCATGGCAACGGATTGGATCCCTACCGTGTGGGAGCCACATTGGGCCTTGGTGCACCAAGCCTGATGTTGGGCAAGAATCAGATTTTGCCTTACTGCTACAAGGATTACAAGATTCTGGATAACGGTCCACTCCGCTTCACCGTAGAACTGGCTTACAACCCATCTGTCGTGGGCGATATGAAGAACGTGGTGGAGCACCGCATCATCTCGCTCGACAAGGGCAGCAACTTCAACAAGATGACCGTATGGTACGACGGCTTGACCACTCCTACCGATTTCGCCACCGGTTTCCCAATCCACGAGGAGGATACGGAGACGAAGACCTTCGCCAAGGATTACGTAAGCTATGCTGACCCTACGGACAATATCGAGGTGAACAATTCTCAAGTATATGTGGGAGTTCTCTTTCCGGAAGGCATCGACCATACCTACTATCAGCTCTTCGACAAGAAACACGATGGAGCCACCGGTCATGCCCTCGGCTTGAAGCGTGGCTTGAAGAATGAGGAGAAATACAGCTACTACTTCGGTGCAGCATGGAGCAAATATGATGTAAGAAGCTATGCCGAATGGCAAATCCGCATCAAGGATTATCTGGATGCATTGAAGAATCCGCTCCTGATTGAGACGAAATAGGAAATATATTAAACCGCAAAAGCGATAAGCCAAGATATAAAACACGAAATAAAAAGCCGCCCTCATATCATTAGAAGAGGACGGCTTTATTGTTTTTTAAATAAAGATTATATTACTTTGTCATCTCGAAACCTACTTGCATACCATCATAATTGTTGGCGATACTGCCTACGGCGCTCAATGTAGAGCTGCCCTTGAAGGCACTGAGGGCCTTGATGAGATTGAGCAACTTCTTCTGGTCGAAGAGAAGACTGATGCCATTGGTTGTCTTGGTGGCATAGCCCGAAGCACTCAGCAGAAGGCCCTTCAGCTGGATGGCATGAGTCTTCTCATCAAAGGTATAGGTGCCATTCCATGCCTTGCCGTCAATCTTGGCAGAGAAAGTACCATCGGTATTAAAGGTGAAGTAGGTATTGGAACTGCTGAATCCAAACTTCTTGTAATAACCTTCCAGCTTATTCTCAACCTTGCTGGCAGCAATCTCGCCACCCGCCTTAGCCAGCAGGTTCTCTGAGGTGAAGGCGCACCCTGGCTTGCTGTACTTCCAGGTATGGCAGAGATCTGCCTGCTTAAATGTACCCGAACCGATTACATTGTTCAGGATTCCGTTGATTATACTTCCTGCATTACTGCTTGAGTTGCTGCCATTACCAGCATTGCTACCACCCAGGATAGCACCCAATACGCCTGCTACGGTTGCTGCCGAATTGACGGTAGCAGAAGTATTATTAGCGGTAGTATTGGTTGCTGCAGATACAGAAGAAGAAGTAGTAGTAGTAGTAGGAGCTGCAGATGCTGTAGACGCAGAAGCAGTAGATTTCTTAGCTGTCATCTTCTTGGAAGAAGTTTTTTTAGTAGTCTTCTTGGTTGACTTCTTAGTAGTCTTCTTAGTTGACTTCTTAACCGGCATCAACTCAGAATTGGAAGCATTCAGCGCAGCTTCGTTCATAGCGCTAGCATTGCTGCCAGCTGTGCATGCAAGCACAAGGGCAGCGAAAAGAAATACCTTTTTCATTTTTACTTTCTATTTATTTGTTTAAATCTAATTCTCTTATATCATTCGCTTTCTTCACTTTCATATTTCCCATCATAAATGAGGAAAAACTATTATAATAGATGAAAAACAGGAGAAAAGGTTTAATTTGTTGCATAAATGTTGCATAAAACGAATGAAATGTGACGATTTTGTGTCAACGATTGCACATTTTTTTGACATAAATCAAAAAAGAACGAAAAATAGACATATTTTATCAAAAAGTGTCCCCGAAAATGAACAGAATATCCTATCTTTGCAACGTTTAAACAAATCACAATAGGTTATGAATGATTTAATTAAGGTAAATTCAGAGAATCAGAATCAGGCAATCGACAGATGCCAGCAGATTCTTAATGAACGCCGCGAGGCGCTTGCCTCTAAGGCAAGAAGAAGAGATTAAGTCTTTTGATTTTTAGCGAACAAGAGACAAGATTCTTCTTAGAAAGAGATTATTTTAAGAATGACATTCGGTTGAGAGATTCTGCTGAATCTATTTTTCCCAACAAGGAGAAAGAATGATTCAGGGAAACAGAACCCCGAAAACTGAAAATGAGAGAGATTTTTCAGAACGACTCTTAAATTTTAAGAGGAACTGAAATTTTTGGGAAAAACAAAAGTTAAAATCCCGTTGTCGTCCATCTTGCATGGTACGTACAACGGGATTTTTTCATTTTCTATCTAATATCCAGGTAGCCAAATCAGAATTACTTGTTCTTCTCGCCCTTCATGATAACCTCTACATGATTGCCACTCTTCAAGATAACATTCTTGAGGAAGTCGGAAATCTGAGCGCCATCGATTGACTTCACGAGATTCTTATAGTTGCTGTAATCATCAACCTTGTGAAGGTCGAACATACCCAAGGTCTGAATCCAGTAACCGTTGGTCTTCTCATCCACGCCAGCCTGCTTCAAGAGAATCTCCTTTACTTTCTGCAAATCGTCAGCATCAACCTTGGCAATCACCTCGTCCATACCCTTGAAGAAGCATGGGATGGCAACATCTGCCTTCTCCGGATTCAGCTGAGCCATACCGTTGATGGTAACCTGCACCTTGTTGTCTGCGTCAAAGAAAACGCCATAGATGGCACCTGCAGAATAAGCAGCACTCAACTCCTCGCGGATGCTGCGCAGATACTTCATCTCCAGGAGGCGTGCTGCCATATCTGCCAGCACACTGCTCTTCTGGGTATAAGGCATCTTGGCAAACCACATCTCGCGAGCCTGGCTCTGAGGATTCTCCATAGCCTTAGTGAATACATTGCTCACCTTGCCTGTAGCACAAGGCATTGGCTGGTTCTTGATCTTGATCTTCATGCCCTGGTTAGGGAGAGAGGCAATATACTGCTCGATGAGTGGGAGGAGCACCTTCTCATCATAGTTGCCTACAAAGTAGAAAGTAAAATCCTTGGCATTACTGTAGAGCTGATGCCACATTTCGAGACAGGCATCATAATCGATGCTCTGGATGTCGGAAGCCTCAGGAATGCGAGCCAGTTTGCTACCCAGGTAAAGGGTACTCTGTACTGAGTCCTGATATACAAGACCTGGGTTATTGCTCTTGTTGGCAAGAACTGTAGTATAGGTATTCTTCATGTTGTCGAATGCCTTCTGATCCTTAGTAACATTGGTCATATTGAGATAAACCAGCTGCATCATCGTCTCAAGATCCTTAGGAGTGGTAGTACCGCTCAAACCGTGACGGAAGGTAGAGAAAGAGAAATCTACACCACATTGCTTGCCGGCAAGTGCCTTCTCCAAATCATTGCTAGAGAATTCGCCCAAACCGCTCAATCCCCATACGGCACTGGCATTCTGCGCATTGATAGGGTCATTCTGATAAGCTGCATAACCGATGTTGGCAGAAGCAGCAAACTGAATCTCATCGTCCTTGAAGTCTGTCTTCTTGATAATTACTTTGGCTCCGTTGGAGAGGGTAAGCTTCTTGAAGCCCAACTGCTTGTTCTCCTCAGTCTTCTTGATTTTGCCTGCCTTAGGTACCTGAGCCATCAGCGGCTCCTGCTTCACATTGTCCACATAAGCCTCAAGCTTCTCGCTGCGCACCTGCTTCACTATGTCGGCAAGTTCCTGTTCGGTAGGATAAACGGCACCCTCTGCCTCGTGCATGAACACCATGCTTACAAGGTTGGTATCGGTAGTACAGATCAACTGCTTCACGGCACTGTTAACCACATCTACAGAAAGGCGTGGCACGACCATCTTATAGATCTGAGTTTCATCCTCTACAGAAGGAATTGGCTCGTTAGAGATGAAATGGTCAACATACTGAGTGGTAAACTGCTCATTCTTCATCTTGGCACGGTTCTCGTAAGTCTTGTCAACATGACTCATGAATTCGTCCTTGGCACGCTGATATTCAGAAGCAGTAAAGCCGAAATCATGCACGCGCTTAGCTTCGCGCATCAAGGCAGCATATGCCTCTTTCACCTTGCCCGGCTTAGCCACGCCTACCACTGAGAAAGCATCCTTTGTACTGGAAACCAAATAGTTGCCAATATCACTACCTCCCTGCAGGAATGGACAATCTGCCTCACGGGCCATCTCAGAAAAACGAGCATTGAGCATAGAGGTTGCCACATTCTTCAAGTAACCCTCAAGCAGATATGGCAAAGTACCTTTCAATGAATCAGGAGTTGTCTCGTTCTTCATCATGATGTTGATGATGTCATACTGCTGCTCCTTGTTCTTATCCACTACGTAGATGGCTGTATCGTTATCAGCTACAGGAACAGGAATCACCTTAGCAGCATCCTTAGGCACCTTAATGCCTGAGAAAAGCTCCTTGATCTTGCCCTCAATATGGTTAACGTCTACATCACCAACAACGATAATAGCCTGATTATCCGGGCGATACCACTTACGATAGTAAGCACGGAGTGTTTCAGGCTTACATCCGTCGATAACGCTCATCAAACCGATAGGCAGACGATAGCCATACTTCTCGCCTTGATAGAGTTTAGGGAGAGCACGCTCCAACATGAGCTGCTGACCTACCATACGCATGCGATACTCGTTGTGAACCACATCGCGCTCATCCTCGATGGCCTTGGTGGTAAGCGAGATGCCATTGCTCCAATCCTTCAGGATGAGCATACATGAATCTACGGCAGAAACACGGGCAGTAGGCACATCGGTGAAGTAATAAACGGTCTTGTCAACACTGGTATAAGCGTTCAGATTACGGCCATACTCCACACCGATGCTCTGCAGATAGTTCTGGAGGGTATTGTCCTTGAAGTGCTCGGTACCATTGAAGGCAAGGTGCTCAAGGAGGTGAGCCAAACCGCGCTGGTCATCGTTCTCATTAATGGAACCTACTTTCTGGGCGATATAGAAGCTGGCTACATGCTCAGGATAACTGTTGTGGCGAATGTAATAGGTCAATCCATTGTCAAGATGACCAATCTTCACATTCTTATCCACTGGGATAGGTGGCATCTGCTGCGCCATCGCTGTTCCCACAGAGAGCAGCAACAGTGCTGCTGCGAAAATTTTTCTTAATCTCATTCTTCTCTGTTTATTAATAAATATGTAATTATTAGCTATTTCTGCTGCAAAATTACATAAAAATTAAAAGATTTGCAAGCATTTGGAAGATTATCTTTCCAAAAGCCTGCAATCTTAACATAAAACTAACATTGGAAGCTCTTCATCCATGAGCCACGGAAGAGGCGGATAAGAAAGAGGATGCCACGGAAGGTAAGCTCCGTAGCCATAGCTATCCAAACTCCCTCTAATCCATAGCTTTTCGAAAGCCCATAAGCCAGGGTAAGGCGCACCAGCCACATCGTGCTCAAGTTGATGGCGGCAGGCTTCATCGTATCGCCCGCACCCACGCAAACGCTATAGGTCACGATACTCGCAGCAAAGAAAGGCTCTGCAAATGCCTCGATTCGGAGGCAGACTGTACCCAGTTCCCGAATACTCTCCACCGGTGACAGCACCCCTATCATCTCCGGCGCAAAGACATACATCACTACACCCATCAATGCCATCACTCCCATGCCCAATCCTACCGTCATATAAGCAAAATTCTTGCAGAGATCCACGCGTCCGGCACCATGCGTCTGCCCCACAAGCGTAGATGCAGCGTCGCCGATACCGTAACCCGGCATATAACAAAGGCTCTCAGCAGTGATGGCAAACGAATGGGCAGCAATGGCAATATTGCCCAATGGTGCCACAATCATGGTGCTCACTATCTGCGCACCGCTCATCAGGATATTCTGTATGGCTATCGGGATACTTATCTTGCAGGCGTGCCTTACATATTCCTCTACCCATCTGAACGGTACCCTATCCTGACGGAAATTGAGCAGACGGTTTCTGAATGCCGAAAGATAGAGATTGGGCAAAGAGATGCTGATATACGCCAAAGCCGTACCCATCGCTGCTCCCACCACACCCATCTTCATAATATAAATGAAGAGATAATTGAAAGCCACGTCACACAGGCATATCAATACAGCCATGATGCTGGGCGTATGCATATTGCCTGCCGACTTGAGCATCATCTCGGAAATATGATACAGGAACACAAACGGCAATACTAGACTGTAAATCAGGAAATAGCAAGAGGAATTGGGAGCGATGTCCTCACCTCCACCCAGCCAATAAGGCAGATGGGAATGAATGCCTACACCGATAAGCGTAACGAAGAGGCTGAAAGCCACTCCACATATCAGGGCATGACGATATACCTGGCGAGCCTTCACCAGGTCGTTGGCACCAATGAAATGAGCTACCTGCACCGAGAAACCGGTGGCTGCTGCACTCAGCAAGCTACCTATCAACCAGGTTGTTGACTCGATAATTCCTATACTTGCCGAAGCCTCAGCGCCTAGATGCCCCACCATCGAAGCATCAATAAAGAACATCAGCACGGTAGAAATCTGTGCCAGCATGGAGGGTACACTCAAACCAGCGATGAGATTCAGCTTCTCACCGCCTGTCATCGGGCGCCCTAAGCGGATAGACTCTATCAGATAATCTGTCTTATTCTTGAATAGCATTTTTTCTTCTATTTATGAATTTACACAATCTATTTATGAGTAAAACGTAAAATCTATCAATTTATGATTTAAACGTAACCTATTTATAATTTAAACGCAAAAAAGGCGACTCCAAAAAGGAATCGCCATTTTTATTTTTTTTAATACATGTTTCGTACCTTTGTTTTTCCCAAAACTTATCTCCCACCGAAGCGGGACAGTACTGTCATTAACCTAGAATAAACAATCTATTTAACCTAACAAACTAAATACCTGTCGTCCTTGAATAAACAATCTTTCTTTACCTTAACTAACACCTAATATAAAAAACTAACAACCTTAAACCTAAAAACTAAACCTATAAAATCTATTACCTAACTAAAAACCTAAAACTTATTTTTTCTGATGCAAAGGTACAACTATTTTTTGAAACTGCAATACTTTTTCCCATAAAAAATGCATGAATCCAACATTTTTTGACGTAAATCAAAGATTTGTGTGCGAACACAAACACTTGTTAACACATCAGAAAGGTCTATTAACACAAAAAAGAAACGTTCCTGAGAATGCCATATCATGCAATCTCAGGAACGCTCCTCTTTATTTCCCTATATAAATAATTAAGGTATGAACTCCCATATATAATAGATATGAGCCCTATATATATAAATAAGGTGTAATTTATGAAATCCTTACTCAGTGATCCAAGTTCCCTTATTCCTACCTCCTTCAACGGCTCTAGAACCCGGTATTACCTGCCCCGGACGATAGTAGCTGTCAAGCACAATCTCGAAGCGAAGCATGGAATAGGCAGGGATTGTGCCATTCTGGGTAGTACCATAAGCCAGCTGGTATGGGATATACACCTGCCAATGGTCGCCGATGTGCATATCGAGCATGGCTGTGGTAAAACCATCTATCCAGCCACTTGCCAAATTGGTAGTTACCTGAGCAGTAGCCTTGTCGTAGGTACCCTCGAAGGTCTTATCGAATACATAACCTGCAGGATAAGTATCAGTGCCCAGCAATCTACCAAGATAGCTCACCTTCACAGAATCGGTGTACATAGGGCATCCGCTGCCCTTGCCCTTATCCAAGACATGAACTACGATGTAATCAGCATCCTTGTAAGTCAAAGGCACAGCATTACCATTAGTATCCTTGTTAGGTGTCTGGTTTTGCAGCGACCATTTGAGTATTACCTTCCATTCATCGCTACCGTTGGCTATCTGCTGACGGGCATAAGCCAAGGTGTCGGCAAAAGCCTTCTCATTACGCTCCTGCCAGTTGGCATACTCATCTACGGTGTTATCATCCTCGCTGCATGATGACAGGGCGAATACTGCCATCATGAGCAAGAAGAGATATTTAGAAATTCTTAATTTCATTACCAAGTTTCTTTAATACGCTAGTAATACTTACGCGTTCCTCGATGATGCTGCGGAGATCAGAGATTGCAACACGCTCCTGCTCCATGGTATCACGATAACGGAGAGTTACCTTATGATCATTTGGAGTCTCGTGGTCAACGGTAATACAGAATGGAGTACCGATGGCATCCTGACGGCGATAACGCTTACCGATGGAATCCTTAGGATCGCCATAGTGAGTGTTGAAGTGGAACTTCAACTCGTCAACAATCTCATGTGCCAACTCTGGCAAACCATACTTCTTATCCAATGGGAACACAGCACACTTAACAGGTGCCAAAGCCTCAGGCAAACGCAAAACAACACGTGTCTCGCCATTCTCCAGTTTCTCCTCGCAGTAAGAGTGGCACATTACGCTGAGGAACATACGGTCTACACCGATAGATGTCTCTACATCGTAAGGCACATAGCTCTCGTTCTTCTCTGGATCGAAGTACTTGATAGAACGGCCGCTGTACTTCTCGTGCTGAGAAAGGTCGAAATTGGTACGGCTGTGGATACCCTCCACTTCCTTGAAGCCGAATGGCATCTTGAATTCGATGTCGGTAGCAGCATTAGCATAGTGAGCCAGCTTCTCGTGATCATGATAACGGTAGTTCTCGTTACCCATGCCCAGTGCCTCATGCCAAGCCAGACGAACCTTCTTCCAATACTCAAACCACTTCATCTCAGTACCAGGCTGGCAGAAGAACTGCATCTCCATCTGTTCGAACTCACGCATACGGAATACGAACTGACGGGCAACAACCTCGTTACGGAAAGCCTTACCAATCTGGCAGATACCGAATGGCAACTTCATACGGCCGGTCTTCTGAACGCTCAAGTAATCTACGAAGATACCCTGAGCAGTCTCAGGACGGAGATATACCTTGCTTGTAGCATCGCTGGCAGCACCCATCTGGGTAGAGAACATCAGGTTGAACTGGCGAACGTCTGTCCAGTTCTTGGTACCGCTGATAGGGCAAACGATACCCTCGTCCTCGATAATCTGCTTCAGCATCTCCAGGTTAGGACCCTGCATAGCCTCAGTATAGCGGGCATGGAGATCATCAAACTTCTTCTGGTTCTCCAGAACGCGAGGATTAGTTGCACGGAACTGAGCCTCATCAAAGCTATCGCCGAAACGCTTCTTAGCCTTGGCAATCTCCTTGGCAATCTTCTCCTCATACTTAGCCATGTGATCCTCGATGAGCACATCGGCACGATAACGCTTCTTTGAATCGCGGTTATCAATCAAAGGGTCATTGAAAGCATCCACGTGACCAGATGCCTTCCATACAGTAGGGTGCATGAAGATAGCAGCATCGAGACCTACAATGTTCTCGTGCAACAATACCATACTCTGCCACCAGTACTGCTTGATATTATTCTTAAGCTCAACACCATTCTGACCATAGTCATAAACGGCAGCCAAGCCATCATAAATTTCACTACTTGGGAACACGAAGCCATATTCCTTGCAATGGCTTACAATTTTCTTAAAAACATCTTCCTGTGCCATGATTAAATCTTATTTTTTTCAAATTTTCGGCAAAGATACTCTTTTTTCTCGAAAAATTGTTGTATTTTTGCCATAAATTAATAAAATAAGTATTAAAAGCTACATATGAGCGACGAAATTAAAGATAAAAACGAGATAAATGAGGAAAATACACCTCAGGAACACTCCGACTACAAGCCGGTGAATCGTTTTGATGCTGCTGCCGTACATCACCTCAGCGGAATGTATCAGAACTGGTTCCTCGACTATGCTTCGTATGTAATCCTGGAGCGTGCCGTACCTCATATCGAAGACGGATTAAAACCCGTACAGCGACGTATCCTCCACTCCATGAAACGCATGGATGACGGAAGATACAACAAAGTGGCAAACATCGTAGGACATACGATGCAATTCCACCCTCACGGAGATGCATCCATCGGAGATGCTCTCGTACAGATGGGACAGAAAGGCCTGCTCATCGACACACAGGGTAACTGGGGTAACATACTCACCGGAGACCGTGCTGCCGCTCCCCGATACATCGAGGCACGACTCTCTAAATTCGCCCTCGACGTGGTATTCAACCCTAAAACCACAGATTGGCAACTCTCCTACGACGGCAGAAACAAGGAACCTATCACCCTGCCAGCCAAATTCCCGCTACTCCTGGCACAAGGTGCCGAGGGCATCGCCGTGGGTTTGAGCAGCAAGGTATTGCCACATAACTTCAACGACCTCTGCGATGCTGCTATCCACTACCTTAAGGGTGAACCATTCAATATCTACCCCGATTTCCCTACAGGAGGTGCCATAGACGTAAGCAAATACAACGACGGTCAGAGAGGTGGCGTATTGAAGGTAAGAGCCAAGATTGACAAACTCGACAACAAAACACTCGTCATCAGCGAAATACCATACAGCAAAACCACAGTAAGCCTCATCGAAAGCATTACCAAGGCGGTAGAAAAGGGAAAAATCAAGGCTCGCAAGATAGAAGACGTCACATCGGCAAATGTTGAAATCCTCGTACATCTTACTCCTGGCACTTCTTCTGACAAAACGATGGATGCACTCTATGCCTTCAGCGATTGCGAAATCAACATCTCGCCCAACTGCTGCGTCATCGAGGACAACAAGCCTAAGTTCCTCACCGTGAGCGATGTGCTCAGACATAGCGTTGACCGCACCATGGGATTGCTCCGTCGCGAATTGATGATCCGAAAAGGCGAGCTGGAAGAACAGCTCTTCTTCTCATCCTTGGAACGCATCTTCATAGAGGAGCGCATCTACAAGGAGCGCAAATTCGAGCAGAGCAAGAGTCAGGATGAGGTAGTGGCATTCATCGATTCCAAACTGGAGCCTTTCAAGGACCAGATCTTCACTGCAGAGGTTGATGGCAAGGGAAATGTGGAATACTCCTTCCACCGTGACATCACAAGGGAAGACATCCTCAAACTCCTGGAAATCAAAATGCAGCGCATTCTGAAATACAATAAGGATAAGGCAGATGAACTCCTGATGAAGATCAAGGCTGAATTGGCGGAAATAGAAAACGACCTCGCTCACATGACCGATGTCACCATCAACTGGTTTGAGTATCTCAAGGGCAAGTACGGAAAGATGCATCCAAGAAAAACCGAAATCAGGAACTTCGATACCATCGAGGTAACCAAGGTGGTGGAAGCCAATCAGAAACTCTACATCAACCGACAGGAAGGTTTCGTAGGTACAGGATTGAAGAAGGATGAATTCGTATGCAACTGCTCTGACCTCGACGACATCATCATCTTCTACAAGGATGGAAAATTCAAGGTAACCAAGGTTGCCGACAAAATATTCGTGGGTAAGAACATCCTCCACGTGCAGGTGTTCAAGAAGAACGACAAGCGAACCATCTACAACTGCGTATATCGCGACGGCAAACAGGGCGATTACTTCATCAAGCGATTCAACGTAACCGCTATGACGCGCGACAAGCTCTACGATATCACGCAGGGAACTGCGGGAAGCCGCATCATCTACTTCACCGCCAACCCTAATGGTGAGGCAGAAATCATCAAGGTAACGATGGAACCGGATCTGAGCAAGAAACGCCAAAGCATCTTCCTGGAGAAAGATTTCTCTGAAATTCTCATCAAGGGACGTGCTGCCAAGGGCAACCTGCTCACCAAGCGCACCATCCGCCGCATCGGATTGAAGAGCCACGGACACAGCACCCTGGGAGGAAGAAAGGTATGGTTCGACCCTGATGTAAACCGCATCAATTATGATGAGAACGGCAGATTCCTGGGAGAATTCAACGATGATGACTCAATCCTTGTAGCATTAGACAATGGCGAATTCTACATCTCCAACTTCGATGTGAACAACCATTACGAGGACAACATCCTGAGATTGGAGAAATGGGATGAGCACAAGCTATGGACGGCCATCCTCTATGATGCCGACAATCAGGGTTATCCATACATCAAGCGATTTACGATGGATGCCACCAAGCGCCATCAGAATTTCATGGGTGAGAACCCTAACTGCAAGCTCATCCTCCTCACCGATACCCCATTTCCTCGTATCAAGGTCACCTATGGCGGTGTGGACGCCATTCGTCCTGCCGAGGAAATCGATGCCGAGCAATTCATCGCCCAGAAGAGCTTCAAGGCAAAGGGTAAGCGCCTGACGACATTCAAGCTGGAGAGCATAGAAGAACTGGAGCCGACAAGATTCCCGGAGCCATCACCAGCCGATGATGATTCCGATGATGATTCATCGAATGATGACTCTAATGCATCTTCCTCTTCAGAAGTCTCAGAAGAAAATCTCGACCCAGATGCTGGCAAAAGCGAACAGCAGGTTATTGATGAGTTAACTGGTCAAACCAACCTCTTCTCCGAAAAGGATTTCGAAGAAGAAAAAAAAGACAAAGATTGGTTATCAAAGCAATAGAGACTCAAAAGAATTCCCGTAAAGGATTTCGATGTATAAAAAAAGGGAGCTTAAAGCATCAATTGCCTTAAGTTCCCCTTTTTTCTTTATATATGATATATACGCTGCAGCAAAGAAAGCGCCTTTTACTTCTTATATTCCTTCAGCTTCCCCAGGCAATAAGCCTTGAAATCACTCCAGTGATAATAAGGTGCTATATCGCTCTTGATAGGAAGTGTTGCCTCATCCTCGCAAAGCAAAACCTTCACCAGCACATCATTCGCCTTGTTGCGATAGAACACAAACTGAAGGTTAGTAGCCATCGGAGTAATCTTATAATCAAACCACTGGGTTGCCACCTTCTCCGGATCCTTGATCTCCTCGCCATATCCGTTCAGGTTCAGAAGACAAGTGAGCGGAGTGACCATCGTATCATGACCATATCTCAAGGTTGCACCCGGATGCTGAAGAGCAATACAGCTATCAGCCTTCTCGATGATATCCATGAGAAGATTACGCTGAGAGAATGGCTGAACATTGCCCGTATAAGGCGAATTGCCATAAGATACCTGCCATCCTAAATTGCTCTGCAACCAATTCTGATAAAGCTCCTCCTCTGTAAAGAGATCATAGAGAGATACCTTACCTCTCAACTCTGTACCCTGAATAGAGCTTGCCATCTCATAGAGACGCCAGTTAAGATCACTTTGGTCGATATTCTGCTTCACCCAAACAGGGTCGTTGAAAAGCTCCTGCATCACACGGCTATAGCAGGCATGCTTTCGGGCAAAATCCTCTCTTACCACTCTTCTTCCCACACTATGCTTCAAGCTATCCAGATATCTATCGCCCTGGTTCATGTAATACATGTCGTGATCGCTGGCATCATGGAAGATATGGAGTTTCGGATTCATGCGAAGCATCTGATGCAAACCGTTCTCCATAGAAAGGATGCATCGGATAACCAATGTGCTTCGAGCCTCAATATTCGCATTACCGGCAAAAATCTCAGGGAATCGCTCCATCATTCTTCGGGTAATACCCTGATGCTGCAAAGCACCAAGTGGAGTCAACTCGCCATCGCGTCCCTTCGCCTCTTCACGAATCATCTTCACCTTTGCTAATGTCTCCTCACCTTTGGCGGTCAATTTACCCTCCTGCTTCGCCTTCAACAGAGAGAAATAAGGCACATCATACGCCTTTTTGCCAATCATGAATCGGGAGCCATGACGGCCATAGTGGCTCAGATAGAAAGGTTTGTATCCTTTAGGAGCAGGAGTCAACTGCTTCTGAGGTCCGCGATAAGCCACATAGTTACTACCTGAGAGCGTAATGTCTCTCTTAAAATCCTCCTGAGGAGTCTGGGCCGTCATAGGCATCGCAAAAGCAAGAGATGCCCACAATAATAGATTCTTTGCGTTCATTGTTACTACTTAATTTTATCTGTTATTTTCCTTCTTACCAGTTCATCAAGTTCTTTAGGAATGGCAACAATTCCTTTGCCATCTTTTGATGCTGCAACTTGCTAGGATGCCAGCTGGCACCATATCCCAAGTCGCCTTTCTGAAAAGAGAAGTCGAAGCGATAAATCTCCTTATCCCCCAGCTTCTTCGCCTTCTTTATCTTGCCTTTTTTATCCACTACCGTCTTATTCACCAAAGTGAAACCGCTCTTGTTGGCATCTGCGCAGATTCTGTCAAGGGCTGCTCTCTGCTCGCTACTCTCCTTCTTCCCGAGCATAGGTCCTGTCAGGAGCACAATCTTGGCTTCAGGATATTTACTTCTCACGGTAGTAAGGAACATGCGGTAATTCTTCTCATAAAGCTGAATATCATAATTATCCGTAGAAAGGTCATTGGTACCTAGGTTGATGCATACCAGTTGTGGCTGATACTTGGCAAAATCCCATTTCTCATCATGCTTATTAAATAAGGTATATTCATACTGCCAAGGCATATTCTCTGCAGAACCCGTCTTAGGACCATCATAGTTGCGATATACACCAATACCACTGCGGGAGATCGAAGTATGCTGCGCCTTCAGGCTATCGCTTACGATATTGGCATAAGTCAGCCAATGGTTCTCCGTCTCATCCTCAAAAGGATCGCTCATCTCGATGCTCTCTACACCATATCCGCAAGTGATAGAATTACCGATGAACTCTATCTTTCGCTCAGACAAAGCTGGAGCCTCAACGAGTTTACAACCCTTATCCAACACGAATCCACGGAACTCTGGGTTGCGGAACAATCCCTCTATCACATACATCACCTTCACATGATGCACACCCTTTGGCAAGGCTGTAGCCAGCGTAACCACCGAATCACGTTCTGCATTGAATCCTACCTTAAAAGGTTCACTGCCATCAACTTGTGCCATGAAATATCCCGTCATCGGACGGCACATCATCTTCAAGGAAGACCCCTGGAAGTTTGCCTCAATGGTAGTACCTGGGAAATTGAAGCTAGCCACATCCGGATTCTTCCCGAAGCTCACACGTCCCATGTATTGAATCATGGGATGAGATGCCTTCACCACCTCTCCCTCGACAGGAAGCGTGGTAGAAGTCTTTCCATTACCAGCGAAGGCAGCAGCGCTCAGCATTGTTGCCATCAATAACAAATTCATTTTTTTCATCATGATTATTTTTAGTTTGCCTGCAAAAGTACCATTATTTCTTGTAAAAAACAAACAAAACCGCTTTTTTCTGCTCATTTCTTCTTTTTATTCATTTTTTTGTTGTATCTTTGCACTCACGAATGCGCTTGTGGCGAAATTGGTAGACGCGCTAGACTTAGGATCTAGTGGTTCAGGCCGTGTAGGTTCGAGTCCTATCAGGCGCACATAAAAAATGCTAAGTAGTTACTATCTAACTATTTAGCATTTTTCGTTTATAAATTTACCCGTCTTTTTGCTACTTTTTACAGAATATTCCCCAAATGGAGAACAGATGCCTACATCATCCCCTCTAATTTCTCCTGTGCCTCACGCATGTCTTTTTCGAAATTCACATGGTCTAGAAGGAATTCTTTTCTGCCTTGCGAAAGAAGCTGGTAAAGCTGAGGATTCATGCCCTCCACATATTGGGCGATGGCATACTCTATATCATCCCTCTGGGTAGGATTGGTTGAAAACTCAAAGACTCTAAGCTTCTGATGAATAAAGCAATATGCCGACTCTATGCAATCTCTGGTGATGCTCCCCAATAGGAGAGCATCACCATTATAATCTTGATTCTGATTCATTCTGAATATTCTTTTTTACTTTACTCCCTTCATGGAAAGGGCGATGCGCTTGCGCTTCAAATCTACTTCTGCCACACGCACCATCACATGCTCATGAAGCTTTACCACCTCACTTGGATCATTGATGTAGCGATTAGACATTTGGGAAACATGAACCAGACCGTCGTTGTGGACACCTATATCAACAAAGGCACCAAACTTGGTGATATTGGTGACGATGCCTGGCACCACCATGCCTACCTGCAAATCTTCAATGGACTTGATACTTGCTTCAAACTCAAACTTCTCCACCTCACCACGAGGATCCAAGCCCGGTTTGTCAAGCTCAGTCATGATATCCATCAAAGTAGGCATACCTACCTCAGCAGTTACATATTTCCTGATATCAATCTTCTTCTGTAGAGATTTATCTTCAACCAATTGCTTCACTGTAACACCCTGATCCTTTGCCATCTGCTCTACCAGCGCATAACGCTCAGGATGCACGGCACTATTATCCAACGGATTCTTGGCACCAGGAATACGGAGGAAACCGGCACACTGCTCGAAGGCAGATGGGCCCAGACGAGGCACCTTCTTCAACTGAGCACGGGAAGCGAAAGCACCATTCTCGCGACGATATTCAACGATATTCTTGGCAAGAGTAGGTCCCAATCCACTCACATAGGTAAGGAGATGCTGGGATGCGGTATTCAGATTTACACCTACCGAATTCACACAACTCATCACCACGGTATCAAGACTCTTCTTAAGCTGTGTCTGATCCACATCATGCTGATACTGACCTACACCAATGCTCTTTGGGTCAATCTTAACCAGCTCGGCAAGCGGATCCATCAGTCGTCGCCCGATGCTCACGGCACCACGAACGGTAACATCCTCATCAGGGAACTCATCTCTCGCAATCTTCGAAGCCGAATAGATAGAAGCACCATCCTCGCTCACCACATAGATATCCACAGGGTGTGGATAACTTATTTCGTGCAGCCAATCGCTGGTTTCACGACTTGCCGTACCATTACCCACAGCCATTGCCTCAACCTGATACATCTTCACCATGCGCTGGATGGCAGCGGTAGCCTCATTCTTCTTGTTCCGTGGAGGATGAGGAAAAACGATTTCGTGATGAATCAGATTACCCTGCGCATCGAGACAACAGGTTTTACAGCCATTGGCGAAACCAGGGTCTACTGCCATCACACGCTTCTGTCCTAAAGGAGCAGCGAGCAAAAGCTGTCGCAGGTTTTCTGCGAATACTACAATAGCCTCCTCATCAGCCTTCTGCTTGCTGAGAGCAGCAAACTCAGTTTCAATACTAGGCTTCAGCAGACGCTTGAAAGCATCATCCACAGCCTCCCCCACCAAAGTCTGGCATTCACCGAAACCATGTACATAATGACGCTTCAGTTTATCCTGACACTGCTCATCATCAGCCGAAATGCTGATACGGAGGAAACCAGCCGCTTCACCACGACGCATCGCCAGCAAGCGATGAGAAGAACATTTCTTTAAAGGTTCAGAGAAATCAAAGTAATCAGAGAAGCGCTGAGCCTCCTCTTCATCCTTTTTCTTAGCCACAACCTTTGAGGTGATGATGGCACCTCGACGGAACTCGCCACGAATCTGATTTCTGCTCTCCTCGCTCTCGCTCACAGTCTCGGCAATAATGTCTTTAGCGCCCTGCAGGGCAGCCTCCACATCCTTCACCTTTTCACCCACAAACTTTCTTGCAGCCAGCTCCGGATTGCGCTCACGCTGGAACAGGAGTAATTGTGCCAATGGCTCCAAGCCTGCCTCACGGGCTATCTGTGCACGGGTTCTGCGTTTTGGCTTATATGGCAGATAAATATCCTCCAATTCTGTAGCATCCCAGCAGTTTGCGATACGCTCCTTGAGTGCATCGGTCAGCTTTCCCTGTTCTTCTATCGTCTTGAGAATGGTTTCCTTGCGCTTCGCCATCTCCTTCAACTTTTCATTAGCCTGGGCGATAGCTTCAATATTCACCTCGTCCAGATTACCCGTTTTCTCCTTGCGGTATCGGGAAATGAAAGGAATAGTGCAGCCCTCTTCGAGCAGCGCCAAGGTATTTTCGACAGCCTGTTCACTCAATTTGAGCTGGGCTGCAATAATCTTTGTAAATTGGTTCATCTTTCTTATAATTGTTAATAGTAGATGCAAAGGTACACAAAAAAAGTCGCAAAGACGAAACTCCCAGCGACTTTTAAGATTTATTTCTTCTACCTAAGGCTTCCGGTTTTTTATTTCTTGATGGTAAACTCAAATTTCAGTCCACCTTCAGGCAAATTATTAACCCTGATAGTACCTCCATGCAGCAATACGGCATTCTTCACGATTGCCAGACCTAAACCGGTACCTCCCATCTTTCGGCTTCTTCCCTTATCAACACGATAAAAACGTTCAAAGAGACGGGCAAGATGCTCCTGAGGCACTCCCTGTCCGTTATCTCTGAAGATGAAATGCCACTTATTTCCCTGCTCTCTTGCCTCCAGAGTCATGGTTGTCCCCTCGCCGGCATAGGCAATGGCATTATCCACAAGATTACGGAACACACTGTACAACAGGCTCCGATTACCCTTCACCACAATGCGTTCAGGCAATTTATTATCGAAAGTCATGTGATGACCTTCTCTTTCCAAAGTCGTCTCCCGATTGATTTCTGCCACCATCATCGTGATATCCACCGCCTCAAAATCTATCATATCCGAACCGTCATCCAGTCTGTTCAAGGTAGAGATATCACGGAGCAGCGAGGTAAGACGCTCGCTCTGCGCATAACAGCGCTGCAGGAACAAGGCCTTCGTTTCCTCATTGATATGCGGATTGTCAAGAATGGTTTCCAGATATCCCTGAATACTGGCTACAGGGGTTTTGAGTTCGTGAGCGATATTCTGGGTAAGCTGGCGCTTCAGGATATCCTGCTCCTTACGCGTTGTCTGAATACGCTTGTACATCTTGATGATTCGCTCGGCAATCTCACCCAACTCATCATTAGGGAATTTAGCCAGATCCTCCACCTCCAGGCTCTCATTATGATCCGCCTTATAAGCAAAGATACGGAGTTTGGATACATTCTTCGCCAATCTGTTTGTAAAACGGTATAGCACCAGGGTAAGTAGGATGATGGCTGCCAAGGCAAACCAGATATAATGCTGATCAGCCTGAAGCGACTTGGTCAAATCATCATTATATGGCAATGCTGTACGAACGATAAGATGACTCTTCGGGAAATAGGACGCTACATAAAAATAATCCTGCTTCAGCGTTTTCGACTGTCGCTCTACGCTCGTACCCATTCCCTCTTTCAAAGCCTGTGCTATCTCCGCACGCTGGGCATGATTGGCAAAGTGGCGATAATCTTTACTCATATTGTCAAAGATTACGGTTCCATCCTTCTTGACCAAAGTTACACGAAGGTCCTTACTCTCATGCGTCTGCACAAAATCTTCCAACTTTGCCTCTGCCACACGCACGCTATCCACCACTTCCACACTGTCAGAAAGGAGAATGCCACCAGTCTTGGACAATTCCAAATCCTCTGCCAGCAGTTCATTATAGTTGGCAAGTTTCAGAGTCAACGTACTAATCTTATACTGTTTCTCGCGTGTTTGCTGAAATACAATAAAACTGACAGCGAACACAAGGAACACCGCCAGTACGCTGAAATACAACTTCTTACCTACATTATTCAGTTTAAACATGATGATATCTGTTTATGCATCAAAATAATAACCAAATCCCAGACGGGTAACGATACACTTGGAAAATTTACCAATTTTCTTTCGCATACGGGTAATATTCACATCCACAGTACGGTCGAGCACCATCACATCCTTTGGCCATACACGGTCGATGAGTTCCTGACGAGAGAACACCTTACCACGCTCTTCCAGCAGAAGGCGCAAGAGTTCAAACTCTGTCTTGGTAAATGGCACACACTCTCCATCCACAGTCACCGACTTCTTGTCCAGATTCAGCTGCAAACCCTGATAGTTAATCAGAGAAGGCTCGCTGCTGTTACCTCTCTGCTCCATTGTACGGCGCAGCACAGCACGCACTCGCACCATCACCTCCCGGATAGAGAAAGGCTTGGAGATATAATCATCTGCACCCAGATTGAATCCGGTCACAGTATCATTCTCCGTATCACGGGCTGTCAGGAAGATGATAGGCACATGAGCTGTCATCGGATTCTCCTTCAACTGTCTTGCCAGCTGAAATCCGCTCATTCCTCCCATCATCACATCAAGCAATAAAAGATCATAAGAGGCAATATCCATCGATATAGCTTCCTCACCCGAATTGGCAGTATCTGCCTGATACCCCTCTGTCTCTAAATTGAACTTCAAGATTTCACACAAGTCCTGCTCATCATCAACAACCAGGATTTTCTTCTTATTTGCTTCCATATTCCTATCATTTAAATTCTGCCTGCAAAATTACACTTTTTCTTTTGTAATACGCATTACATTCGATTACAATTCAATTACATTCACCAAATCAGCTTAAAAAAGACTAGTTTTATTACAATTTTAAAGAATTTTATGACACACTTTAACGTAATGTAACCAAATCCGCTACAAGTTTGTTCGCTATTTTAATACTATATTGGTAATTTTGCAACCGGATTTAGACAAGAATATATAAAATCTTTAATAAGCAAAGAATTATGAACGATAAAGTTAATACTGTGGTCATAGGCAAACTCATCAAGGAAGAACTTCAACGGCAGGGTAAAACATCTGTATGGTTGGCAAACGAGCTTGGTTGCCATCGCACCAATATATATAAGGTATACGATCGCACTACCATCGATACGGGCATGCTGTTCCACATCAGTAAAATCTTGAAAGTTGACTTTTTCAAGTACTACTCAGATGCTCTTTCTTCCAAGCGTAAGAAGTAAAAGTTTCCGCTCTTTATATCAAAAAAGCCTTACCCAGTGTCATCTATTAACTCCGGTAAGGCTTTTCCTTTGTTTATCTGATTTTTGGCTTATCCCAATCTCTTCTCCAAACGCTCACGAATAGCAGCGATGAAACCTGCAGAGTTCACGGCCTTAGCCTCAACTCCCTCCATCAGGTTGACGAGGTCTTTGGTAGCGATACCGTCATTCAAGGTATCGAAGCAAGCAGCCTCCAACTGGTCGCCAAAGTCCTGCAACTCCTTGATGCCATCCAGCTCACCACGCTTTCTCAATGCACCGCTCCATGCAAAGATGGTTGC
>ERZ1034669.35-NODE-35-length-88455-cov-414.071244_pt1 | contig 88455 bp, 132 predicted proteins | sample MGYA00520705_ERZ1034669 | MGnify/ENA primary metagenome ERZ1034669 (study PRJEB33766, sample SAMN09781766) | gut metagenome | biome: gut microbiome | host: Homo sapiens | place: Madagascar | study: EMG produced TPA metagenomics assembly of the PRJNA485056 data... | reverse complement strand
GCCCGATGAGCCAATCTTAGCAGAGTAGCCCGATGAGCCAATCTTAGCAGAGTAGCCCGATGAGCCAATCTGTTTCCTTCGGTCTCCGTTGTCGTTCAACTCACCATCTGTCTTAACTTTAGATGGTGATGTAATATCTTTCAGCCACTCGACACCGATATTAATGATGTCTGCCAGTTTCAACTCAGCCTTAATCTTGATGTGTGAAGAACATACCTTTGTTGACTTTTCTTCTTCGTCAATCTTTCCTGTCTGCTCTACCTCGGCAAAGCGAGAGTTTAGCATATCGTAGTAGTCCCATACTTCCAAAGGAGACTTGCAAGCGTGAAAACCTCGGTTACAATACTTGATTTCTCCGTCCATTTCATACTCTTTTCCAACTTCGTACTGGAAATTACGGCATTGCATATTCTTGTTGAAAGCCTTGTACGAGGTGATAACTTTTTCACTCATATTCTATCTATTTATATCCTTGCGGATGGTTAATCAATCTTTATTATTGTATCAGGAGCAACGTCTCTAATGTTTCCATAACATGTGTATACTGCCTCCACAAAGTCTTTCTTCGTAAGGAACTCTTTATCAGGAGACAATGTTATATCTATTGTAAACTTAATATGTTTCATATTACTATCTATTTATGCCCGAAGGCGGTTAATACTTTGTGATTTCAAATTGGTCGTAAAGCGGTGATTTCTTAACATGAGGCATAGAACCCAATCGGTTGTTACCTGTTACTATCACTATTTCCATATCACCTTCATTATCACAAAGGTCTTGAAGTTGTTGAATAAATTCGCTTATAAGCATACCTACACCTCCATTTCTGAGTTGATATTCAAGCCAAAGAGAAGGTGCTGGAGTTCGTGAATATACTTTATTGTAAAAAGCATGGTCTTCTCATTTATGTAAGCATATATACCATCTTCTGTAAATTCAAGTACTACATAATTTGCATTTTTTATCTTTAAAGCATACTTACCATTTATGGACTTCCATTCATTCTTCTCTAGAATCTCTGGAGTAATAGGAACTCCAGATAATCTTAATGGGCTTACTGGATGCCTTACATAAGATAATTCATAACCATTTGATGCAAGTATATCTATAATTGTATGTATTTCGTTGTTATACATAACAACATCACCAATAATATATTTCTGTGCCATACGCTTTACTTTTTACGATGATTATACTTTTTGATAGCATCTTTCTTAGAGGCTGCCATAATCTTAACACCCTTGATGGTGAACTCATGCTGCGCCTTTGGCTGACACTTCTGCTTGTCAGATGGAATGTTGCCATTTGGTGTATCAAGTCTAGGGCTTGGGTTTCCAAACGGATACTCACTAGCATAAGCCGTGATAGCAGTATACATCAAAGCCAAATTCATTAATTTCCTGCTCATACGCTTTACTCCTTAACTTCTTTATAGATTACCTTCTTACCATCTGACCGAAAGTCTGGCATACAGACAAAATCAAATAAACATGCATAACAATCACCTTCAAAGAAACACCCTTCACAACCATTCTGCTCAACTACTTCAAGAGTAACAGAAAACCTTTCTCCAACTTTAAGCTCTTTCATTGCTTCCTCCTTTCTTTTTAGGAACATACTCATCTAACTCATCGTCAAACTCATAGCAGTCTGGGCAGTAGTGCTTATCGCCTATCTCTGCCCATTCACTTCCCATTGCTTGCTCTTTTGCAGTACCTTCGTCCAACCAAGCTACAATGCCATTAAACTCATCAATGAAGGACTTTCCACATCTATCACAAATGACAGAATACATTGTAACTGGCTTAATCATGGTTGCCTCCTTTCTTGATTAAATCAAGTAAGTCTTCCACGAATAACAAATCAATAAAAGTATATTCTCTAACTCTAACTTCCTGCTTTCCTTGATATGTGTAGCAAGCAGTTTCATATAACATAGCGTTCATATTACTATTAACTTTTGAGAATGCGAGAATCTTACCATTATCATTTCGAGGAACTTCGCTAGCAGGGTGAAGCAATTCCTTTAAAGCTCGATTATATCCACGTCTAAAACCATACTCGAAGAAGCATCTATCATTATCCGATAATCTATCGTAGTATTCTTTATCGTCAAGTCGTGCAACTTCTTCCATTTTCTTATCGTCTATCATAATCAAATTGTTTTAAGAAAGTTGTAGAAATATTCAACAGCTTCCATTATTGTGTTAAATGTCTTATCTAAGGAACTTTGTATACCATCTTTTTCAAAGGTAATATGAAGTTCTACTTTATCTTTCTCCCAAGTAGCTTTGCTAATTCTCCAGTATCGGAGGTTATCACTCTTAACTACTTGATTGAAGTCGATTGACGGAACAGATTTCTTACTGCCTATTAATCTCCCTATATCCATATCTATCCCTCCACGTCTTTAGTTGTACCTAACAATGATTCATTGCCGATGTAAGGAATACATTGATTCCAACCACAACCATTACAACAATAATAAGAATCGCTATCTTTATAGCTAAACAAGCTTACTTGCCATGCTTGGCTTCCAAAGTCTCTGATAAGCACCTTATCAAATGGTTTTAGCTCAACCTTTGGCTTTAAATCCACAATCTGTTTCTTCTCAGCATCCCAAGCCTTGCCTTTCTTTGCGAGAGCATCAAAGAGCTGCTGTTTCTCTTCTTCTGTAGCAAATCTATACTCTTCAGATGATTCCACCTCATCGGCAAACAATAATCCAAACATTTCATTTAGAGAAACATAGAAACTAAGGGTATGCTTATAAATCTTTCGGCATATTGCTACTGATTTTCCATATACCACTATATCCCCATCCTTGAACTCAAGCTGCTTTTCAATCTCCAAAGTTTCAAGATTGAGCTTGCCGTCCAAGTGTTCCTCAATGGTTTTGATGTAAGTCTGAGCAACATCATCGGATGCTTTCTCAAATACAGAAGTTAACATTTTGGTTTCTTCTTTATTATAATCTTCTACGTTAAATTCTTTCCAAAGATAATGCTTACCTTTAAATCTTGTGTAGGTATCATCCTCAAACTTTTCAAAGATAATATGCACATTATCTTTACTAACCAAGACATCGCCCTTCTTCCAAGAGAACTTCTCCCAATCACGCATTTCCTTTGATGGGAAGATAATGCATTCTCCACCATTATACATTTTCCCATTTGGCTTGACCGAATGAGCATTAGTGTCTTCTGAAAAGAAGTATACTTTATCTTTGTGAACACCATTAAAACTAATATAGCCAAAAGTGTTACTATAAAATTTAAGTCCGACAGGCTTATCCTTTAGGATATCCGCTATGTTTATTTTTGTCTCCATATCACTTCACTCTTTTAAATTGAACAGCCTTTCCGTCTTTTCTAGTGCTTGCGCTACAGTCAAAATCTCCGCAAACATTCTCATAGATATTGTTACATATCTCATCGAAAAAACAACCATTACATTGTTCTTTCTCTGTCTTAACCACCTTCAAGACGATTTCTGACCCAATAGGTAAATCTTCCATAATTACACCTCCTCGTTGTATTTATAAACAAGCCCGACAACCAGCTTTACAAGCTCATTGTTCGTCATAACTCTAGTGTCTGTATTACCAAGTCTCAGCTCATCAATGATACGTTCTGCAACCTTCTTGATGTGTCCCATCTTTGACAGAGGGAAACGCTTAATGTCGGCAGCCTTGTCAAGGTGGAAACTCTCACGAAGGTAATCTGCACGAATAATGTTAACTGTTGAAGACTGTCGAGTAACTACCCATACACCCTCTTCTATAGAGTCGTACAAGAGCATATTCGTAGGTTCATACTTTCCGTTTATCTTTCGATAGAACGTCTTCGATATATCGAGGTCAGGAATCTTGTATTCCTGATAGCGACCTTTACTGTTCTTTGTGTACAGCGTTGGAATTTTTTTCATTTTTATTACGTTTTAAGTTAGCTATTCTAGTCTCTCTAATATACTCCTCAGATTTCTTCAATCCGAGTTTCTTAGCTTGTTTAGCGACCGCGTAAACGCTTCTGCCAACTATTCTAGCAATATCTTTGTTAGAGGAGTCTTGGTAACCTGTTTTTAATGCTCTTAATTGAGCTTCATTCCAAGGAGTGCCAGTATTATCTTGCGCATATTCTCCATCTATGATAATTCCGTTTATATCAAGATTAAGACCACTGAATATGCAAGCATTTGCAAGTGCTTTTTCGGCACGTTTATAATCAAGCACCTTTTTACCGATGATTTCGAATCCGAGAGAGAGTTTGTCAGGGCACTCAGAAAATACTTTCTTATCTACAGATTCAGGATATATAGCTTCCACTGCATTACGCATACGAGAATGAACGCCCTTAATTGGGATAATAAAGTGTTCGGCTATATTTGTTGCCCAAGAACCATTATATTCATCCATTGTCTTTTTAAATGCAGAAACAGAAGATTCAAGCATTCCGCTCAATATTCCAGACATAACAGCCATTGTGTACATCTTATGCCTTTCGATATGATGCTTTAGAAATTGGTTATCGAGTGCGTAATAACATTTCCTTACATCATCTTGTAGATTGAACTTGATGATAAAAGTAAGCTTATCCCATATCTCAGACATGCCGTCAGCTTTCATTCGTTCTTTGAATAAGTCAATCAATTCATCGGAAAATTCCTTCGCCTCTGTCATTCTTCTCTTTACATCATACTTAAATAGCTTTTCATCTTCCGATACCAGTTTGAATGTTTCATCTATGTTAGACTTGACAATTTTAGCAAAGCCGCCTACCATAGAATAGAAAAGCATGTAGAGTTTGCTTATCTGTTCTTTCGATGGAACTGCAAGAGGAACACCTGCGAGCACACACGAATTATTTGGATTCCAATTTGTATGCATACTATTTAAGAAAGACTTTAAATACACCACCTATTGCATTATCAACACTAATGCCTTCTGTTAGAAAATCACTTTTGAGAATATCATCAATAGAGTAACTCCAATCGCAACTACCTGTAAGACCACCCCAAGGTCGAAATGTCTTAAAACCTGATGATACATTATTGGCTGTATCGTAACTGTACACATGTTTATTATAAAGTTTAGCAATTCTTTTATCATGATTAGATAATCCGTCCAATGGAATCCTATAAACGTAATATTTTAGAGACAACGTAATTCTATCAGCGGTTGCATCAATGTAAAAGTCGCTACCACACTCGCCAAATTTTTCATTGGTAACATGTACGTTTCCATACATATCTGATATTACATCTATCTTTTTGGATGCCAATCTTTTCATTAAGCCTTCTGTAATACCTTTTTGTTTTTCAGCCTCAACAAACGATTTAAGAAGTTCTTGTTGTAACAGTCCGCATTCTGTAGTTGCTTGTGCAGACAAATTATTGATTGTTTTTTCTTCCATATTACTTTGATTTTAAGTTTCCGTATGCAGCATAGAAGCTATCAAGCTGCTGTGTTGCGTGTACTAGCTTCTGATTATAGCTATCTCGCTCTGCTCTAGCCTTAAATATAAAGACGAAGCTAACGATGAATGATATTACTACCGTTACCACGATGAACAACCATGGCAGCTTGTGTACTGCCTTGTTGATTGCTCTTCCTAGGTTTCTCACAATAACCCAGGAGTAAATACAGATGAACACTACCGCTTGCTTTGTGGTTGCGTTCTCAATACGTTCTGTCTGCGTCATTTTGAAATATTTTTTGTTAATGATTATATGTGACAATCATACATCGTTAGAAGAGTGTCAGGAGGAAGTGATGCAAGAAGTTGTTTCACTCCTTCGCCCCATGCATCTTTGTCTTTTTCGTCTGATACTACGGCAAACCAACCCATTTTTCCACGCTCATACCATTTCCCGTCCTTAACAACTGCGAATACTGATATTTCTTCTATATTGGATATATCCTTAATGCGAGCTTGGTCGCAACGACTTCTGCCTTTAGTTTCTTAAAATAATTAAGGTCTTCTATTGAATAGAACATTGGAAACTTCGGATAGTATAATGGAGCATACATTGATATATCCTTTAATTTGAGTCTTCCAGCATATCTACCACCCATCTGATACCAATCCCATTTTGCATCATTATTATATGTGCGCCAAACGCTGCCGTCCTCATGTATCTCAACATTCTCACTTCCATCATCTATATCCATACGGTAATATTTCACGGCATCCTCGTACATCTGTTCGTCCGTCCAGTTAAGATGCTTTGGAAATTCGTTCTCGATATAATCAGCATGTTCCTTTCTACAGTTGGCAAGATATGCATCTTTATCTTGTAGGAATACATCATAGTAATTCTTTTTGTATTCCTCAATCTCCTTACGTTTCTCACTAATAAGCTGCTCTTTAGTCATGTATAAATGCATAGGCAGCTCTAGATTTTCATCATATTTGGCGAGTTGCTTCTCAGGCTCATCACCAATTACCAATGTTAAAAAATGACTCATGTTTATCTATATATTAATTCGTTTTCAATTCTAAAATTTACTTGGTTCGGTTGCACCAGTTATCGGTAGATTTCCAATAACCAGCTAACCATATTTCTTTATTGGATGCGTCAGGATGCTCACTGAGCCATTCCTCTGCCATTTTACTTACGTCTGCCATTTTTGTCTCGTTTTGATTCTTTTTCAAGTTTTCTCTTTAGCTTTTCAAGAGGTGATTTTTTAATATCGACACCCTTTAAGCGGCAATGTTCTTCGTAGGATATTGCATTTCTTCTAGATTCCTCATCTTCTTTCTTTTGTTTCTCGGCTAACTTTTGAGAATCAATTTCAGCTCTCTTTTCATAGAGTTTACACATGTATTTTTCGAGAGCAATAAAAAGTTTTTGAGGATTTACTGTCTTTCCTACATAGATTTCTCCATACTCACCCATAGAAAACTCGTAGAAGAATCTAGTAAGCTCACTAGGCGTAAGGTGATAGTATTCTTGTCTGATACGCTGTGCCATAGCCTTGAACTGATAAGGAGTAGTCGAATCGATAGCTCCAATAACCATAAACAAGTCGATAAGCATTATCTTAATCCAAAACTCGCTTGCGCCATCTTTGAAGTACTTATCAATACTAACAAACGACATACCGCCTCTAGCTACAGAATCATATACAGATGTAATTGCATCTGTCCGATTTTGCAGAGTAGGATATTTATCCAAGAATAGCGCATATTGTTTGCCGTATTTTGCTACAGCTTGGCTACATTCAGTCGGCAAGGATTGAACTAATTTTGTTGAAAGTTCGTTGCTGTTGTTCATAACTATTTGCGTAATTAATTTTAGGACTGAACAACCCAGTATAGTTGTTGCCCATAGAATACTCAACGATTTCCTTTGCGTATTCGGGATTCCCATTTGACAACTGTAGAAGTTTCTTTTTAAGAGCTTCTAACCCACGTGGCTTGTAAGTCTGACGTTTTTCTTTCTTATATGCAAGCCACATTTCAAGAGCTTCTTTGCAAGGATAATATTCTTCTTGTTTTTGCTCTGTAGTAATCTCGAAATCCAACAAATCATTTCCTAACGAGAATGCAGCACCCATAAGAAATATTCTCTGTTTCTCTGTGTCATTAGGGAACAATTCGCTAGACTTCTGACGTATGTTAGTTGGTAACATCATAAGCTATTGTATGTAATTTTGTTGTCTTTCTATATCATGCTGAATATGCAGTAGTGCGATATATTCATCAGAGTCGGGAAAATCAAAACCAGCCTCTTCTTTTGCCCACAATTTGAAATCAGAAATTGATTTACTCATTTCGTCTTTCGTAAGGTCAGCAGAAGAACGAAGATACTTATAGCATTCTCCTGTGAATTTATCAATCCCTTCTCTGAGAAATATATCTTTGTTCACTACTAGCTTATAGAAATGTGTCTTAACTTCGTCTAGAGTGTAGCCGTATTGAAGCGCAAAGGCTGATAGAAGTAAATGAAGGTAGGCATTCTGATTTAAGGAACGCCCACGCTTCTCTTTTAATTCTACCATAGCACATTTGTTCTCCAATTCGGTTACTTTTTCTCTAAACTTTTCCAGTTCAAACACATTTTTCAGATTGAACCACATAAGCGTTGAATGCTCGTTTGATTAATTCTACACTAGAAGGGAAGGTCATCAGAGTTTCCTTGTGGCTGTCCTGTCTGCTGTGCAGGTGGAAACAGATTTTGCTGATTCATCGGGTTTGCAACGCCAGCAGCATTAGCAGAACTTGCCATAGCTTGTTGCGCTGCTTGTGCGCTAGACTGGGCATTACCACTAAAGCCACCACCTTGTGCAGCAGTTTGTTGTGACACCTTAGTAACAATCCAAGCACGAATCTGATTAAAATATCTGCCCTGATATTCATGTGCGTCAATGTCAAAGCTAACGTTAATAACCTCGCCAGAATGAATGCCAAAACTAGCAATTCTATCCGCTCCAAAAACATCAAAAGCCATCTTCTTAGGATATTGCTCTTGTGTTTCTATTACATAGGTCTGAGATTTCCACTCACCTCTTGCAGATACGCCGCTTCTTTCAGGTAAAACGGCAATAACTTTTCCTTGAATTTCCATTATTTTTTATTTAAAGAATTTTGTAAAACCAAATCAGCCAACTCGTCAAAGTAGGCAACATCCTTGATAGCGGAATCTTGCTCACCAGTAACCTTTGATGCTATAGAACCTTTCTTCATAATCAAGCTATAAAGATAACTGTCAATAGTATTAATTCCCATCAGAATCCACGATGTAACAGCATTCTTCTGTCCGTTACGATAAGCACGGCATTCACACTGAGATAAGTCTGCCATCGTCCAAGGTAGCTCTGTGAATACAACATTCGATGAAGCCGTAAGAGTTAATCCTACACCAGCAGCCTTAATGGAACAGATGATTATTCTCTTTTTCTTAGCTTGAAAAGAATCAATAGCCCATTGTTTCTGCTGCTGATTATCAGAGCCAGTAACGGAACATACCTCATTAGGAAACTCCTTTTTGATTGTATCAACAACATCACGATGTTCTGCAAATACAATTATCTGTTCTTCCGTATCATGTAGAAACTCGATTGTTGCCTTCATCTTTCCCTTTCCAGATATAGAACGAAGATTCATAAATTTAACTAATGCCTTCATTCGTAGCTTTTTTCTAGCCTCATCCTCAGAGCAATTCTTATATTCAAGAAGGAATGTAAGCAGGTCTTTCTGACAAGTATCATACTCTTCTTGTGTTTCAGAATCAAGAGTAACACTAATTGTTGTTCTTGTTAGTTCAGGCAAATCTTTGAGCACATCTTTCTTTTCCCTACGGAAGTAACATGTTTCGTGAATCTTTTGATTAAGCTCTTCAAGATTCTCGTTTTCTCCATATCTATTACAGAACTCGCCATATCCGCCAAATTCATCAATTCTACCAAGAATAGCCAACTGACAAGCCATATCAGTAGCATGGTTAACCACAGGCGTACCAGTCAACTCGTAGATATATTCCTTGCCTTGACAAATACCCATTATTATTTTTGACTGCCTTGTCGTTGGGTCTTTAACTCTTGCAGACTCGTCAATAATGACAGATTTCAGAATATCGACCTCATTCCTAAAAATGAAATTTTTAAGCTTTAACGGCTTTTCTCCGAGTGATACAACGAAATATTTAGCAAGAGACTCGTAATTGCATATAACCACATCATACAAATCCATCTTAGTAAGATGATAGCCGTATGTTGCGTTTACAGAATCCGTAAGGATAAGCGGACGAAGATTTGTGAATTTCTTGATTTCACGTTCCCAATTGACTTTGAGGGCAGCAGGGCAAATAACCAAGCAAGGAGTCGCTTTTGCACGTTCAATGGCAACGATAGATTGAACCGTCTTGCCAGTTCCCATATCGTCACCATTTATGCAACGCTTCATAGCGAGTTCCATGCGTACACCCTCTTCTTGATAATCGTATAATTTTGGTTTATCTGACATAATAATAAATTATAATAAACACCACATTCTGAAAGCCCATTCAAGAGCCTTCTCCCTACCACGCAAATACAACTCGTCACCACGTTCAATCTTCTTATAGAATACTTTCTTCTTGGTCTTTGAAACTGCAAAGATAAAGTCTTGATTTCCGTATCTAGGGTCAATGCTGTGCGTCAAGTCCATATACCATGCACGGCTTCTATCCAAGTCCACGAAATCAATCTGAGCTTCAAATTGTTCTTGTGACGTAGCTGCGGTAGTTTTCAAGTCTCCGCCAAACTCGCCAAGCCACCAGTCGAACTTACATCGTACAGGCAGTTCAAACTCGAAACCTTGGTATTCCATCTTCATGCGCGGATTGATGAATGTTTTCTGACCGACCGCATTTTTCAGAACAAAATCAAGAAATCTATCCTTTGTTGCTTGTTTCTTTAATACCGCAAGTCTGTCTAATCCCCATTTCCAATCTTTCTCTGTGTATTTCTCATCATCAACCGTCATAGCATAATGATTACACTTTTCTGGTTCGGTAACGAGAGCATCAACGAGAGTGCCAAGATGGAATGCCTTTTTCTTGTCTGATTCATTAACGAAGTTAAGTTGTGGATTAAGAGCGAACTTCAATGCGGTGAGGTCTGAGTTGGAAACCTCACCACGTGAATAATAAGGGTCAAACGGTTGCTCTGCCATATTACTTAGCTGTTACTTCATCCTCATATTTAATATAAGGGGAAACGATATACTCCTCCTCATTGTTAGCATGTTTCTCGCAAGCTTTGCGCATAAACTCCAACTTAGATGCAAGTTTGTCAGGTGACATAGAAGAGCCTTCAATCGTCCACCACTGCTGAATAATATCGAGCCAAGCGTTTTTGTCAGTAACGATAAGACGTTTTGTGACCTTTATTTTCTGCTTACTTGTATTGTCAACAGAAGTCTGGGCAAAGAGTGACTGAGCTTGTGCAGTAGCATGTTGTGCAGCGTTTTCAGCATCACGTTTCTCTTGCTCTGCTGCAAGCTTGCGTTGTTGCTCTTCCTTGGCGGCTTCATCAGCCTTGCGAACCGCCTCTTCTTTAGCCTTACGTTCAGCCTCTAGTGCGGCAGCCTCTGCTTCCTTACGTTTGCGTTCCTCCTCGGCAGCTTTTAATTCTGCTTCTTTACGCTTACGTTCTTCTTCGGCAGCTTTCAGTTCTGCTTCCTTGCGCTTGCGTTCCTCCTCATCTTTGATGCGTTGGATTTCCTCTTGCTTTTTGCGCTCTTCCTCGGCAGCCTTACGTGCTTCCTCTTCCTTACGTTTGCGTTCCTCTTCTGCCTTACGTGCTTCCTCTTCCTTACGTTTGCGTTCCTCTTCTGCCTTCTTGATTTCAAGAAGTTCAGCAATCTTAGAGTCAAACTTCATAAGGAGTTCGTCACGTGTAGTAGTGACAGTCTGCTTATAAGACGCAAGCAACGATGCGGAAATTTCCTTGTATGCGCCATTCATAATATCCTTTGCATCATTCTCTTCAATTTCAGAAGAATATGAAGGCTTGTTATTAACAAACAGATGTCCGAGGTCAAGAACATCAGAGCACTCCGTAATACGTTTCTTAACTTCATCCTTATTATCAAGGGTGAGAAGAGAGAACGTATTATTAAGTGAGTTGATAGCAGCAGAAGAATGCTCAGTAAGAAGATTGTTGAGCGTATCAATAGTATCAGTCTTCAACTTAATCTTAGCCTCCTTAATGCGCTCTTGTCGCAAGCGTTCTTGCTCTGCTTTCTTCTGCTGTTCTAGCTTGTAGGTAGCATACTCATTGCGCTTCTCCTGAATCTTATAGACAACAGAATCTGTATTCTTGGCAGAGATAAGGCTCTCCATCATCGTAAATCCTTTACGGACAATATCGAACACTTGGGTAACACCCTTACGTTTCTCCGTCATTGCTTTCTCTGTCAGTTTAGCCTTCTTGATAAATTCAGCAGCTTTCTCGTCAAGAGCATCATTCATACCAGACGCACTAATATCAGACAGAAGAGATTCACCTGCCTGAACACATGCCTCATAAGACTTTCTGTTAGCTTGCACCGCATTTTCTGTATCGGATTTGAGCGTTGCAATTTGTCTTGTAATATTGTTGGCTTGTTGTTGTACCAACTGCAATTCTGTATTTTCAGCCATACTTTATAGATTAAAATGGAGAATCATCGTCAACCTTTGCCTTAACACCATTTTTCTGTGTCTCATTTTGCGAAGCACCAAAAGCCTCTTGTTGTTGCTGTTGTTGAGGTTGGCTATCAACATCAGCTTGCAACATACCGCCAAGACCGACAGGTAACTTAGGATAAGTCTTAAAAGCATGCTTACAAGTCTTAGAGATAAGGAATCCTGTATCAATATCCTTGAAGTACATTTTGCCATCATTACCAGTATAACTACCTCCATATAGAGCGTTAGCCTTGTGGTCTTGACCGCCAAATTTAGCAGAATATTCACGCAATCTGTCGATACCTTCGCGGTCAAGAACGAAGTAATCGTATGAGTTATTTGGAAGGATAATCTTTACGTAACAAGCAACGATACGTGAATTTGTTGGTCGTGGATAGGTCTTCACATAATCAACAAATTTATGACCGTCACGCTCACCGAAGCGGAAATCATCGCAATCATATACCACTACAGGGTTGTCACAACGAAGAATCTGTCCAGCCCTTTGACGAAGAAGAATCTCACCATATCCTGTATATGTAATCTTAGCAGTATAAGTTGATTTTCGGGTATTCTTGTCGTAGTTGCTATAACCCATAAGGTAACAGAGTGTTGTAGTTCCCTTTTCTAGCGACAATCCGTTAATCGCCAAGTTCATGAAGGCATCGTGAATATTCAACGATGTAGCTTTTTCGAGATAACCCTTAAATGAGCCGTTGAGAAGCTCATTATTAAACAGAGCCTTCTGTTCTTCAAAGAACACTTCTCCACCCTCTCCGAACTTCTGATTGTACACCTCAATAAACTTATCCCTTGCCAAGTCGCAAATCTGATTATGAGGCGTTTTATTTAACTGTTCTATATCCATTTGTATAGATTTTAAAATTAGTGAACTCTATCAATATAACTAAAGTACGTTTCCACCATTACCGAACCAGTAGTTGTAGGTCTTTCGTAATAATGTGGAATCGTACCTAACTTTCTGCCATCACCATCTTGGTAATTCAGAAAAATAGCTCTAGCCGCCACTTCTCTTGACTTGTTTGCAGTAAGTTCCATCAAACAAGCATGTAACTTGCGTTGATGGATTACTGCATTAGCCATTTTTGGCGGCATAGATGCTATAAGATTATTGATTCTACTCATTCTTTTCCTCTTTATTTTCGGAAGATGGAGCGTGATGCTCGAATACATCGAAGACCTTAGTTTCGTTAAGACCTACGATGTCGTAATCAATCATAGTCTTGCCCATCACCTCATCAACGTATCGAAGAGCACGTGCCAACGACTTAGCCTGAACCAAGTAAGTTACGTTAGAACGTCTCTCTTTCTCACTCTTCTCATCAATAGTGATAAACTGGAGTTTTGCCTTGTACCACTTATCATCATCATCCAATTCAGAGAAGAAAATCTCGCCATAGTTGGTTTTCTTTGCGCTTGTAACGGCAGAATCACCACTAATATAGCAACTCATTTCATCAATGATAGATGTTTCTGCCTCGGTGCAAGAAAGTGCATCAACAACATAAAGTTCGTTGACTACTTTTTCCGAGCCATCCTCCATCATCTTTTGGTACTTGATCCTAGTCTCATACCAAGATGCTGTTCTTGCTCTCATTACTCACCATCCTTTCCATTATCAGCCAAAGAAGCAATCTTATCAAAGAGTTCTTTGGCAACCTCGCCTTTGATTTCGATGCACTTTACGTTGCCGTCACCATCACCACTGCCACCTTCACCATTGTGAAGTGTTTCATCCTCGCTCTCCAAACGTTTGCGAAGAGCCAAATTCTCGTTGTCGTGCAACAACTGGTCGAGAATCAGTACACAATTTGTCTTCTCGATTTCTTTGTCATTGCGAACAACCTCATCAGTACCATTGATGATTTTCACCAATTCATCGTACTCTTCCTTTGTCTCACAGTTACGTGCGACACAACCGATAACCTTAAAACGGTCAATCTCGAAAACCAACTTAATTTTGTCTTTTGCCATAATAGCTACATATTTAATTAATTAAACAATAATAATATTTCTCTTTCTACTCTTTTCTTTTTGCTTCGCTTTACGCTAGCCTTGCAAAGTTCAGTATTATTTCTGTAATAATCTCTTTGCTTTTGCAGTCTTTCTTCACGATTTCTCATATATCTTTCGTGGTCGAGCTGACTGCGCCTTGATTCGCTTCTCATTTTGCTAATCTTCTTTATCAAGACCTAGCATCCTCGCTATTGCGCCAACAACTGCGAACATAAGAGCTGTTGCAGCAAACGCAAATAAAATTATACTCATAAATCAAAACATTTGATAACTTTCTTGCCGCATACAGTCTTGCTTGCGAAGTTGATTATCTCAGCAGCAACTACAAGAATAAGCATAGCAACAAGATAGCATATATAATACATACCTTTCATAATTCAAAAGTCTTTTTTAACTTTTCTATCTTTTCAGAATTTAATCTACGATAACAATCGAAGTAGCCAGTTACATATATGGAGAACATATTTAATGCTCTCATATTAAAGTAACTATCATCACAAAAATCCAATATCTTACAAACTAACGCCCAAGGCTCGTTTGCGTCTAGCCCCATAATTTTCATGCGTTCAAAATCGCCTTTTGTCAATGGGTCTTTCTTTAATTCTTCAAGTGTTAGTCTCGCCATTACACACCTCCAGTACTTTGTAAAAAAGAGCCTCGGCAGTTGGCAAAATTTAAGTGATGAATCCTACAAGAATCGTATTGACTATTTCCCGATGGTCGGTCGGAACTGCCTTGGCTCGTTAAACATTGACCTATTCTAAAGAAGTGGAGATTTGAGGAATCGAACCTCATCGGTTGGCAACATCCCATTGGATTTCGGTCAGCAGTCATAATAAGAGTTTTTTATTTTTGTATGTTCTGCCTCCTAATTTCTTGTATGTTCCGTACTTTGCCACACGCTACGGTCACAATCTCCAGTTACCGATGATAGCTACCAGATTTCAATAGTGCTACTATTTCTAGCAGTACACCATTATCGTTCTTGTCCAAGGAACACTATCATCGGTGTGGACTACATGGTTATGAAAGAAAACTAGCTTCAAAAAAATAATCGGTGCAGTGCTCAGACTATTACAAAGTGAACATCACGCAAGTTCCACCGCACCGATTCACGTGAGCATATATAAGGGCAATGAAAAATTACATATCGAACAATTTAGGTGCATTTGTATCAGCCTCGGCAGCTTTGCAATTCTTTACAGCTTCATTAAAGTAACTATCCTTTAATTCAAAGCCAACGCCAAAGCGACCCATCTTAATTGACTGATATACCTCAGAACCGATTCCAAGGAATGGTGTAAGAACCTTATCACCCTTGTTGCTCCAAAGAGTTATTGCTCGCTCGATTGTTTCCAATTGTAGAGGGCAGATATGTTTCTCGTCATTCTCGTCACGCCCCTTAATACCATTAAGTGTTTTAGAATAATCAATATCCATCCACACTGGCGAAGCGTACTTCTGCCAAGTATCAACAGATATATCACAATGAACTGGGTGTTCATGCTCGCCTTCCTTACGGAATACCATAAGGTAATCAGGGATGCCGACACGGCTCATAGCCGCATCTTTCTTTACTTGCTTATGGAGAAGACCGAGTGCCTTTGTTCTCTGCATTTCGGTTACAGGATTCTTCCAAATTGTTACTCTTGAATGATAAATGAAACCTACTTCTTGGAATGCTTCAAGAATCATACCTGAGAAGTCACGAAGACCAATATACCCTTCCTTACCCTTCTGAATAGGCAAGTCCATGCAATGAACGGCAACGTTACGACCACTCCAAAGAACTCTATACAATTCCTTGACAAGATATTTGAAGGCAGTAAAGAACTCCTTATAGTCCTTTGAATTACCCATATCCTCTAACTTATCGGAATATGTGTAAAGTTCCGCAAATGGTGGAGAGAAAATAGAGAAACCTATACTCTCATCGGGAACATTCTGAATGAGCTGTACACAATCGCCTAGGCGAATGTCACAGTTCTTTGATTGATACTTATTATCAACTTCCATCTTCTTTAATTTTATCTGATTATTGATGTTACGGCACATAGCTTCGGTCATAGACTTCTGCATTTCAAGGAACTGCTTTTGCTTTTCCTCAAATGATGATTTCACGTTCTGCATCGTATCAAGAGTAATGATGTGGATATTCACCTCATCTTTCTGACCGAAGCGATATGAACGTCTGATACCTTGGTAGGTAGCTTCAAATGAAAAATCAAGTGAAGCAAACATCTGATTACGGCAGTTCTGATAGTTAAGACCGAATGATGCAATCTTCAACTTAGTGATAAGCACTCTGAACTCGTTATTGGCAAATCCGAGCAATTTATCTTTCTTGTATTGCTTGCTATCACTACCTTTAACCTCAACTGCATCGGGAATCAGTTCACGAAGAACCTTACCTTCCTCATCTTGCCCAATCCAGATAATCCAATTCTCGGAAGAAGCATTAACAATCTCAGCAACTCTTTCAAGACGTTGCTTGATAGTTCTTCTAAGTTCTTTGTGAAAATCCGTTGCAGACACAGCCATATCATTGAATAGAGCACCATTGTCTTTCTTTTCGGTAACGATGTAGTCTTCAATAACATTCATCGGTGGAAGAATATATCCATCATCGCTAAAACCAATATCAGATGGCTTACTGAGCATGACTGCCCAAGTGGAAACGAAATCCCAAAAGTCTTGTTGTGCATGACCTTTCAGTCTCCAATCAGATGTAGAGCCGCCATCATGTACAAAATACATCGCAAGCATTTCGTTTCTTGTCATAATATTCAAGAACTCTGCATGATTACAAAGCTCGGTAGTATCGTTTGGAGAAGGAGTTGCGGTACAACACAACTTATAAGGTGTATTTTTGAAATCCTCAATAAGAGCGGTTCTAGTCTTTCCTGCAAAGTTCTTCAATATTGAACTCTCATCAAGAACGACCCCCCAAAACAGATAAGCATCAATGTTATCCATATTATCATAGTTGGTAATATAGATACCAGCATCCAAGTCCTGGTCGAATGTCGTAAGAGCAATCTCAGTTACTTTGTACCCGAAATGAACTCCTTCTTTGATTGTCTGACCTATAACACCCAATGGTGCAAGAATAAGAACAGGCTTATTAATGTGATTTACCACTTGTTGTGCCCATTCTAATTGCTGATACGTCTTTCCCAATCCACAGTCTTCAAACATAGCAAAGCGACCAACTTTCAATGCTCGCTTAACACAATACTTCTGAAATGGGAATAGTTGAGGACTCAAATCACTATCCTCAACGTCAAAACCGCTTTCTTGAACGGCAGTCTGTTTTTCTGAGAGAAATTTCAGATAACCGTCTAATTCTTTTGTATTCATCTATTAAACTGTTTTTAAAAGGATGCTTCGTTTCCGAGGTTTCAAAAGACACACCGCATGCCAAACTTACGAGAGGTTTTATTTCCCCTTGGTGCGTTTTCAATTCATACTCTTGCCCAAAGAGCAACTCCACATCCTATTCTACGACAACCTTAGTCAGCGTAGGGGCGGTTTTACACAACTAACTAACTAAAACAATAACTATTTCCGTCAGGTGGATAGTCGATTATCTTCCATCCATTTTTCTTGATATGGATAGCTTCACGAAAAACCACAAACGGCTCACCATTATGACGTTTCTTGTTGTGTGCAACAATCTTACTGATACACCACTTGGCAGTTATTCTGAACTCCCTGAGAGAATGAGTGTACTTCGATTTTACATCACAAACAATCAATTTTCCGTCTTCCCAAAATATGAAGTCTGGTTTATAGCTATGACCGCTAACCATCAGTCTTTTATCGTACCGAACCTTTGTTTTGAGTTGTTTCGGTACAAGCATATAAAGGGATTTGAATATGTTGAGTTTCACTTGCCTATGAATACAAGAAACTCGTTTATCAGCAAGAAGAATTTGGTGATACAGATATTCTTCTTTACTATCGTACTCAGTACCATCTTTCGACGTGTACTTGTGTTGTGCAACTCTAGAAATCATAGCTAATATTCTTTAGATACGTTGCTCGGATTCCAAACTAGTTGTTGGTAAGCAGCATCACCGAACTTCTGCCATTCTCCTGTCGCAAATTCAACAAGCCAATCATTTGTATGAGCAATCAGACAACCTCTAGTCTTGTTGTCTTTGAACTGACATGTAATTGACGTTCCATCTTCACCAACATCAACAGACTGCAAGCATTTCAGACCTTGCAGCGTTTTCAAGTTGTCTCTGTGAACCTTTATACTATATATAATCTTCATATTCTTTTCGCTTAAAACCTTGGCGGCAGACTAACTTAATAATCTGACCGCCAAGTGAAAACAGTCTAATCTAAAATTCAATCATGTATCATGACAATACATTGCGCCCTTAGATGGTATCGAGCCATCTTCTCTACATACTGGTAGGAGCATTAAATCTACGTATGTAGCGCATTACCTAATTGCTTTAAGGGCATAACTCAACGACTTATCACAAGCAGTTGAGAAAAGATAAATTATTTAAGTAAAAGAAACACTTAAAAAGTGTCAATTCCAAACAAAGTACAACTACTTTCACAAGCTGTCGTACAAAGTATGAAAGAAATAATAATAAAAAATGTATTTCAGTAGTTCTAGACTGAATCGAACAATCTCTAAGAGAACCAAAAACTCTTGTGCTACCGTTACACCATAGAACCAAAAACCTCGCCACCCTTGCGAATAGCGAGGGAAAACTTTATAAAACATTTAGAACTTTGAAGTCTAAAAGAATCATCCGATTCTCACGAACCAGATGAATTTGAATCTTTAACTAATAACCAAAAATGCCTAAAATAGAATTTCCACAATAAATTTGTGTATCAATATCTGAACCTTAAATTAACAAATTTTGTTGCAAGTATTGGATTCGAACCAATGACCTCTAGGACATGAACCTAGCGAGCTGCCAACTGCTCCAACTTGCGATTTGTGCAGCCTATCTTCACAAACAAGCTGCATTTTCCTAATTTTAAATTCAATAAATGCTTAAAATAAAGTAAACAACATCTTTATATCTTCACAGACAAGAAAGATACTAGAAACATGAGAGTCTGAATATTCAATTCAGTCTTCAGAAAATTGTTGGAGATATTGTCGGATTCGAACCAACATTTCCATACGATAAGAACGGTATCTTTTAGTTGTATGACGTGCTTCCATTTACACCAAATATCTCTTTGTTTTTATGTATACTAAAGTACGAGAGTGTTCTCAACTTTAAAGTAGTGTTTAAGTCTCATTCTTTGACTCAACCCCTATATGGAGTTGGCTAGACTGCTATCTTTGTAATCATCATTATCCTTTGCTTTCCACGACAATTCTTCTCGCTTGGCTGGATGCCAATATCATTTCCGTGGTAGTTCATCGGTGATAATTTCATCAATAACAGAATTACTAGTCTTACGTATATCGCATACCCTTTCGTAATATCACCGCGTGCCAGTGCCGCTCCTTTACTACATTCTTATATGCGCATACTATTCTGTGCATTTTATCAATATGTCAAAGAACTCTTCTCTAGCTTTCAGTTTCATCACTTGTAGTGATAATCTGATTCTAAAAGAATTGCGGTTTCAGCAGGATTCGAACCTACGACCTATCGGTTAACAGCCGACCGCTCTGACCAACTGAGCTATGAAACCTTATTGGACGAGCATGAGCAAACGTATTGAAAAATCAACTACTCGTCCATCCACCTCGCTTGGTGGGGTATGAAACAAAAACTTCATTAATACACACGATGGCTTTCAAGCAGATTATCTATATCGCTTGCGAGGAAGAATGCAGAGTGACCTATCATGCAGTGTGGTAGCTTTCCGCTCTTTCTCAACTCAACGATGAATGACTTTCCCATACCTATGTATGATGCAGCTTCATCAGTTGATAGCCATTTCTTAGCAATCTTTTCGACCACTACTTTCTTCTTCGGTGTTGCCATTTTATTATTCTCCTATTACTTTTCAAGCATCCTTTGTAGAAATGCTTTTTCGTTTTCTAGGCATTGTACTCGTTCTTCAAGTTTTGCCTTTTCAATTCGCAAAAGAGTTACATCACTAAGAGTTACATCACTAAGATTTGCATCGCATTGAATTTTGCTTTCACCTTTTCCATAAGCGAGCCACTGAAGGTTTACACCTGTTGCTTCACATATTACCATCATAGTGGCTTTCGTGAAGTTCTGCTGACCTTTCAGCATCTTATACAGATTAGAACAGTCGATACCAACGGAAGTAGCAAACGCCCTTGTAGTTTTGTATTTTCCTGCGTCCATAATCTCGTAAACTCTCTGACGAACATCTTCCTGATTATATTCTATCTTCATTATTTTTCCTCAAATAACTATATTTAACCAAAAAAGTTTGGTGGAATGAAGTAAAACCATTATCTTTGCAGTGGATTTGATAGCTTGGACTGGGTTTACACTCCGTCCCACCTTTTATTCGTCTTTCGAATTGTTCCGATTAACGATTGCAAAGGTACGCATTTTACCTCAAACCACCAAACTTTTCCTCAAAAAGTTGTGGTTATCTGTGGTATTTTAACCTTTCTTTGCAATAAGTGAGGTTTACTTATATGTTTTATTACAAAAATTAAGAATTATGAGCGACATCACTACAAATTTAAAGAAACTGTACGATATTAGTCGATGTAAGTCTATGAGGCAGTTTGCCAAACTAGTCGATATAGACCAGTCAAACCTCCAAAAGAAAATGGCAAGCAACAATTACACAAAGACTGACGTACAAAAGATATGTTTTCATCTTGGCGTAAGGAAGGAATGGCTAGAAAACTCGGATGGCGAAATGTTCGATGAGAAATCAGCAGTATGCCCTAATGATTGGGTATTCGGCAAACGTGAGCCTAATATAAATATGGTAAACGAAGAGAACGTTCACCACAATAAACAGATAGTTGGAGACTTCCAAGAGAGCGAAATCTATCTGCTACGTGAACAAGTGGCAGACCTACGTAAGCAAGTAGAAAGCAAGGACGCACAAATCAAGCAGCTTATGGATTTGCTTGCAAAGAAGTAGGAATGCAAGCAATATGCAAGCAAGTTAACTATCAAACAACCACAACATTATAAATATCAAAAAGTTATGGCTGATATAGACAAGAAGATCATCCTCTTAATTACATAAAATATATTCTGATTGATTATCAGTAAGTTATAAACATACGTTTGTTGTATTAGCAGTGCAAAACATCCCAAAAAACCCCGTAAAACGGATAAAAACTAGGCGTTTTTGCAAGCAATATGCAAGCATAAAGAATAAATGAGTTATGAAAGTATATATTGATAGCAGAGATTTTAAGGTGTACTTATCTGTTACGCATAAGTACAAGAGGTTTTATCTGTCAACTGGATTACAGACAACAGAGAAGTTTGACGGAATGGTTTTTCCTCGTTCAGACAAGTCGGCAAAGTCTAAGACCAACAGACTTGCACAGATATATAAGATATGTGATGATTACATCAATGAGCATAGCAACGAAAGCGTTGACGAACTCAAAGAACATCTTAAAGAGTTGATTGTTGGCAAGAAAAGGAACAGGAACACCATTATTAGTGCAATAGAGAAGTTTATCGACACAAAGGATAAGACAGGCACTATAGCCGCCTACAAACATCTTATAACGGATATTTCCGTATATGATGAGAATGCCACGCTTGACGGAATAGATTTTTCGTGGGTAGAGGGATTCTATAAGCATGAGGAAGAAAAAGGCAGATGCAACAATGGTATTATTGGAGATATTGATAAATTGAAGTCAGTATTTAACTGGGCAAGAAGAAAAAAGCTCACTACTAATTATCCATTTGAGAGGGCAGCTTTCAAGAAAGATAGAACACGCAAGAGAAATCTATCTGTAGAGCAGTTACGAGCCATACGAGATATTAAACTCGATGCCCACGATAGTATATATAGAGATTTCTTTATGCTTGGTTTCTATTTGATAGGTACGAACTTGTCGGATATTCTAGACCTTACCAAGGAAGACTATAAGGACGGACGTATATCATTCTTCCGTAATAAGACGAACAGATTGTACGATATTAGAGTTGAGCCAGAGGCTAAAGAGATTATAGATGGATACAAGAATAATAGCAGCAGCAACGAATTATTTTCGTTTATGAGGATTACTCATTCAGCAGGGTATGCTCAGTTTACGACAAAATGTAACTATTGCCTTCGTTCTCTAGGAAAAAAGGTATATGACGGAAGACGATACGACCGCACAAATGATGCGATTGAGCCAGACCTGACAAGCTATTGGAATCGCCATACGTGGGCAACGTTCGCCGCAAAGATAGGAATACCTATGGAGATTATCGGAAGGGCATTAGGGCACTCTATTTGGGATAATTCAATAACTGGAGTGTACGTAGAATACGATACATCTAAGATTGATGAAGCCAACAGAAAGGTCATTGACTACCTGAATGCCGATTTAGAGTGTAACAAAGACAACAAATAAAACTCAAATGATGTTTTGAGTTTTCTGAAAGGGCAAATAAAAAAGGGAGGCTATTAACCTCCCTTTCTTGCTATTTATCAGATAGAATAGTTTCTATCTTCTTGCGATAGTCAACAGAGCCGTCAATGAATGCGTGCATAAACAAACTACTATCGTTTATTGGCACGCTGATAGGCTCGTTGATGAAGTCCTTTGTGACTTCCGAGTTATTCACCAATGCGGCAACAAGACGTTTCTTTTCGTAATTGAAACCTTGCGTATATCCTGCGGCGAATGGTGTAAGCGAGTGAAAGAACGGTGTTGGTTCTTCACTAAGATTTTGCAGTCTCTGTTTCAGAGTCACGTCCTTGGTCTTTTCCATCATTATTCTTCTTGTCAATTTCTTTCTCCATTTTATGCAAACGTTCAACCTCTTGTTCATAGATGTTGTCAATCGCATCAGAATACTTTAGGTATTGAGAAAGGCTCTTCTTGCGCTGCATAAATTCAGCCTTATTCTTATACTTCATACCTTGTATTGCGGTTAGTCTGTGACGCTGCATTTCAAGGTGCAGCTCATCATAAGCCCATACTGTTGTCTGTACCGCTTTTTTCTCATTACTCTGTATTTCCTTTGAGAGGTTAACAAGAGCTTTGTATCTTCTGTTCTCCTCGCTTATTACCAGTTTGAATATTCCCCAACTGATTACGAATCCAAACCAAACGAATGCAACACTCCAACTGCCAGTACAAGCGTTCATTATGGCGAACGCTATACCTAATAACATTTCGGCATAGTAAATATCAAACCAGCCAAATCGTTTCTTAATCATTTTCTTCATGTTTTTTGTTTGATAAATTGTTGTTGAGGCGAATATAGAAATCCTCATCACTCTCTCTATCCTGTTTGAAACTAAGATTGTTCTCTTCGATAAAGTCAAGAATAATCCAAACGCTCTTTTTGCCGAAATTTCTAATCTTAGCCAAGTCAGACTTCCCATGGAATTTGCGGAGTAAATCGCCTACGGTATATACGTTGTACACTTTGAACATATTCAGAATACGAACAGGAAAGTTACAGTCATTTACATCTTTACCTAGTATCAGTGGAGGTAGCACCACACCACTGATAGGAATATCGCCTTTTGCACGTCTGTATTCATCATAACTCGTCTGCACCGCCTTTAACTTCTTTTTGAGATTCTCAATCACGATTCTCAAATCTTGATTTGTAGCAATCTCAGCAATGGCAGCGTTTTCGTTATACGTCAGCTTATTGCAAGTCTTATCAACAATCTGTCTGATTCTTGCAGTTGTCAGGTTGTACTTAAACGACAACTCTTCGTATGTCATTCCATTAATGATGTCTTTCAACATCTGAGATTCACGATAGCCAAGTTTAGGAGTGATGTTAAGATACGACATAGCGTTTATTACGCCAAAAAGCATACCTACAGCGTTGGCAGCCAGTTTGCCGTTTGCGGTAGCTCTGTTTCTCAACTCGGTAAGCTCAACGTTGATTGCACGCTTGTGCGATTCAACTTCTTTGAGCTTATCATCTATCATCTTTTCGTTTGCTGCAAGCATCTTGTACTTCTGAGCGTATTTTTCAACGTCCTCACTATTTACGTACAAGATACCATGCTCACCTACACAACTACCAATGAGACCTTGCTCAATGTAGTTACTGATTGTCTGTCTAGATAAACCAAGTATCTCGGCAGCTTTGTTTCTTGTGATTCTAGCCATATTACTAACTCTTTTATTGCTTCAGATTTGAATCTGCCATACGCTTACTTCATTAAAACATCAAATACCCCTGCATCAAAAAGCAGAAGGGAAAAACCAGTCCAATATATTAGACGAAACCAAAAACTAGAACTACGACAACCGCACAAGTCAATGGCAATCAAAATCAAAATAAGAATTGCATCTTCTAACATATATCAATTTCTTAAAATGTGAACACTAACAGCCCTGTTTACTGCATTAGGCTGCGACTCATTAAAACTCTTGATAAAGTTACGTTCCATTTCGTCTGGGAACATAGCTTTTTTCGGTTTCGGCATTGATAACGTGCCTACTACTTTGTACCCCCCCCATAAGGGTGATTACACACTTTCGAGTGATAATTTCTTCTCCGAACATATTCTCTAAATTTAAACGTTACTATACATGCCCAACAATCTTGCCTTCCATAACTTCGTAAGTTTCTTTATCGCGCTCCATTTTAATAACGTACAATATAACTGGAACTCCTTTTTCCATCATAATATTGTATCTGCCTTTTACTTCCAAAATGGTACAAGGTTCATTCAACCAACAGAAATCGTTAACCTTTACCTTATCACCAACGTGGTAAATGGAATTTCTTACTGCATATTCATCAGCAAGTTTATCCATTTCGTCTTGATATGAGCGGCGTAGTGCTCTGCGACTGGCATCAAAATCGTCTCTTGTCATTTTGCCTTTTTCTACGAGAAGTTCATTAAAGAACTTCGTTCCTTCAATAATCTTATCCATAAATATTATTTTTAATAAACACGACTTTATTCTTCATACAGCTTCTAAAAGGCTCTATATCAGGTGCAGAACACATATCGCTACCCTTGTGAGAACCTTTTTCTGCTATTTTTCTGAAAGCACAGCCAGTGCAACTAAATTCACTGGCTTGCTCTTTTGTTATATATTCACCCATTATGCCGTCTCCTCTAACGTCAGTTTGCCTCTCCTTTGTGCTCTGTATTTTTCAGGAGCCATCGGAAGATTATTCTCTTCAAGTGCTCGTTCGTATGCCCTAAATGCCAGACAATCTGCTTGAACATTCATATTATCTTTTCCGTGTCCTTTTATCCAATCAAGACGAATATCCTTTCCTTCTGCACATTTTCGGTACATCTTAATTAAATCGGGATTCTTGATATTATTTCCGATTTCCCAGTTTGTGAATTTAAACATCTTGATAGCGTATTTAGAATCCGACACGACAACTATATGTGACCCTTTCGGGCAATAGTTTACGGCAGATATAATTGCAAGCATTTCCATACGATTATTGGTAGTACCCAACGTATGATACGACTTTACTTTCTCTATCTCGCCAGTCTCCGCATTAATCACTATATAAGCAGAACCTCCTGCACGATGAGTGGAATAGTTATCGCAACTTCCGTCAGTATAGCAAATGTAGTGACCTGTATATTTATTGTTTTCCACTTCTTCACGCATTGCTTCCTTACGTTTCTTATTCTTTAACTCATCCACGGACATAAACCTATCATCGTTCTTTCTTATGGTAGGATTATAGGCATTCGCCAAACTCTGCCAAGTCTTAGGCTTAGTGCCTTTCTTTGTCAACCATTTCTTACATTCGAGAAAATTCCAAAGTGCATCATCAAATCCTTCTTCTGTCCATCCAGTCTTTTTGCAGTAATCGCAAAATTCTTGATAAGTTGGCTTATCTCCTGGGTCTCTGAAATTCTTCTCATATTCTGCCTTTGCCATTTCCTCTACTTGCGTATTGTATTTGTCGGCAGTGTACCACTTTGCAACCTCGAAAATTACCTCTATATTTTCTGTCAGCTTTCTAAATGCAAGGACAACATCACCCGACTTTGTTTCATTTGTAATCTCTTCATTTGTTTCGAGATTATCATAATACGGAGCGTTTTCAGGCAAGTGAACCGTAATTAGATTTGCACCTTTGCACATAATTCACGAATAGACCTCGTAATGGCTATTGATTGCGCTCTGACCTTTGAAATGGAATCGGCAAAATATGAAGACTTCCCGACAACATTTCCATCTTTGAGCACAAGATAAGCAGAACTACAAGCCCCTTTCTTACCTTTGCATACATTATCAACATAAACATCATAGGCAACAACCTTATATTCAGTCTTAATGTATTTCTCTTCTATTTTCTTCATATAATTTTTCTTTTATATTGGCTTTCACGTGCGTGTCAGCCTTCTATAAAATATAAAACACATATAACCTCAACTAACTACTAATATAAACATATCCAAAGTAGGACTCGATGTATATTATCCACCACAAAAGTTGTCGTGAGGGTCATCACTACCAATGATGTTAGCGAAAGAATTGCCTTTCCCATTGCATCTGTATTTATTCTTTTCGTAGTCATATATCTGAAACATGAAGCTATCAGATATTCTTCGGTCTTCAATAGAGTAAGAGCAAGGAATGATAAGATAATGAAAATGCCCTTTACTATAAGTAAATAACTTCCTACCAAATCTTTGCAATATAAGTTCCTTCTGTCCTTCGATTCTATCATCTGCCACGTGCTGTTCTGCAAAGGATGATTTAATCTTTCCTCTGCTAATAAGCTGTTTTTTAATTCTACTCACAGAACCATAGCCCATATTAACAACACTCATAAACTTTTTCGTGGTAAGTTGCATCGGGATACACACCGAGTTGTAATCAACGTTGAAACTGTTATCTTCTGCACCGCAAATCACGAATGTATAGAGGATGTTGTTAAGGATGGAATATATTTCTTTGAGAGTAAAATCCTTTTTAACTGGCATCTTACAAACCAAAGCACCATTATATGTTCCCTGCTTACGATTGTACTTGATTTCCTTGTCTTTGAATGTGTTTACGATAAAACGACCATTGCCAAGATTAGTGAACAGAGAATCTTCGTTTACCTGATTAATCAATCTTTTAGCCTTATCGTAACCTATTCCCAGACGTTCCTTCAAGTCTTTCTTTGTAAGTTGGAACATTACTGAATTACTATGCTGCATCTTGCACCAAATAGCAAAGCAAAGCAACTCCTTGCGTTGCTTCACCTCTTGTGGAGTAGCACCGTAAGCATATTGCCTTACCAAATCCATTCTGATACTTAATGTACGCATAATAAAAAAATGAAAGGATTCCAAAAAGTGTGTCGGCACTTAATGAAATCCTTTTCTTTTTAACGTGTTCGGTCTCTTTCGAGCACCTACTCACAATTTCTTTATGTTACAAGCGAGATTAGCCGACACATCACGCTTTTTCGAGCACAAAGGTAAGCATTTTATTCCAGACTAAAAAGTACATATTTTTTCGTTAAATCCGTTAATATGGATATTTGATATTTAGATAGAGATACGGGGCAATTTAACACTATATAAATAAACTTAAAATAAAAATAAAATGCCCCACACCATCAAAAATGATGATGCAGGGCGATATGATAGGTATAAAATAAATGCAATAGGAAAGCCCCACCATTGAGCATCAACGGCAGGGCTGAAATAGAAATATGAATTCCAATAATTGCTTTGCAAAGATAAGCAAAATATCTGAGAACTCAAAGAGATAGTGAAAATTTCTTCTGTAAGCGGTTAAAATAGTCTGTTGGTATGATTTATCGGTGAGATAGTTTCATAGGCTTAGATAGGGGCTAAAATAAATCCTCGCCTACCACAATAGGTAAGCGAGGAACTATATATGCACGATTACTTAGTCCTTAATAGCCTCATTGACCTCGTAATCCATAATCTTTGCCAAAGTGTTGCTGATTAACGTGCTCATTACGTTGTACTGGCTGGCAAACTTATCGTCTATTCTGTCATTCACAAGCACACCATACTCTTCCTTGGCTCTATCGACCTCGCTCATAAAGTCCACGTACACCTCACGTAACTTGATGAGGGTCTTAGCCAACTTTGGCTGCTCCACGTTCTGCAACAATGTTGCATTGATATTCTGTCCGTTCATATTCTAATCTCCTATCAATTTAAATTGAGTGATGTCTGGCTGTTCAAGCCAACGATGGTGAGCAATTCCATAAATGTAGCATCATACCAACGTATCTGTGTCTGCTGCTGAAACTTAGGGTCTTGCTGATTCTGTCCGTACTTGTCGAAGGCAGGAGTGATAACATACCAGCTATGCACCTTTCCTCGCTTTCCTGGGCGAGTAGCGTGCTTCACTACTCCTTTGAGTTCAAGCATACGATTGAATGCTTGTGCTGAGATACCAACGTTGTGTGACTTCAATAAGTCTGTGGCAGCGTGCGTAATCGGCTTTTCCGTTCCTGCGTTCACAGACTGAGGAAGAGCATCATCTAAGCCTACCATCTTACCAATCTTCTGAGCGATGCCCAATTTGCTTGCGTCATTCAGGTTGAGGAACTTTGCGCTCCAATCGGCAAAGACTAACTTGGCTTGAATCTGTTCCTGCAAAGATGGCTGCTGCTGAACTTGCGCAACTGCGTGATGGAACACTCTACGATAAACCTCGAACACTGGGCGAACCTTGCGAGCAATAAAGTACTCCAAGCAAGCGGAAGTGAGATAGTAGTCAATCTTCTTAAAACCGCCTGTAGCAGTTTTGCCCGACTGGGCAATACTGATAAAGTCCACATTGTCAATGAAGTTCTGTTTTAAAGCCTTTACCGCCTTACCTCTTTCAGAGTAAGCCAACTGCCAAACATCATCAAGGTTTACGGAAAACACCTTGTCTTGTTGGTCTAATGCCAACACACCACGGAAGTAACGCTCAATATCTGATGGGTTACTATCCTTTGATAGAATTACATTTGTATTCATATCACTAAGATTTTGAACAAAAAAACTGCGCTACGTGTTGTTCAAAGGTTCTTAGCAAACCTCCGATGGTAGTTTCCTATCCACCGACACGGCGCAGTAATTCTTATATAATTACTTTATTCTCGAAAGGATTGTAGGTACAATAAACGCACCCTCTTTTCAGAAGATGCGGCAACCATACCGCTAAGATTTATTTGAACGTTGCAAAGATACGAAAAATATTCATATCTGCGTGTCTTAGAAGCAACCTTTAACCAATTTTTAACATTTGGCAGTTATTAATTCTTCGATTAATTTGTTTTTTACACCATATTCCACAAAATAGGCTGACCCAAAAAATGAGCCAGCCAACTTTTTACTTGCCCTTGAAGAGGCAATAAGCCCCATAAAACATGAGCAAAATCATAAGTTTTAAAAACATGATGTTATATATGTTGGTGAATAATTACCAATCATTGTCTTTTGAGTTTATTCCACTTTTCATGCTAATAATATATGGACGTAAATCATCTAATAAATCAGACTTCCAATTCGCTTTTGCGTTATCGGTAATATGGGTTATCCATTTGCCATAAGGTTCATCTTGAGCACCTAGAGACTTTAAATCTGAATCCCATCTTAACCAAATATTATCATACGTATATTTATATCTTCCATCTTTGAACTGCAACTTTAATGTAGCATCTATCCAAGAACCAGACTTGTTTTGTGTACATAAATGGATTGTTATTAACCCAAGGCTCTCCTCTCTTGATTGAATTACAGATTTAGGAGAAGAGAAATTGTTGTTTACCCACAATAAAGCGTTATTGTACATCTGCTTTGCAGTCATACCCTTTACAGGAACAACCTCTTCGATTGTTACGGAGTAATTAGATCCATTATAAACATTGTTTGTTGTCTGTGCGTTTGCTTGCACGACCACGGCAATCATAATTGCCATAAACATTAAAACCTTTTTCATTTATAGTGACTTAACCGTGGTGTCGAGGGCTATACGATTATTAATCATTATTGTCTATTTCTCTTCCGTTAATGGCTGTATTTACCATAGCTTGAAAATACAGGTAGTTAGCCTTTGCATCTTCTTTACTCATACCTTTCTTGATAAATTCATCATAAACAGCCTTTGATGAGCCATATAAAAAACCTTTATCAACATCATTAATGGCTTCTTTAATTGAGTTTCTTCTGTCCTTTTGGCTTTCCATATCCAAAAGAGCCTCGCAATATGTTGTTTTCCCTTCATCGTCTTTAGCTAACTTAATGAATGTGTACTCCATCTTTGATGAATTGTATCCACCAAAACCATTCTGACCTCTACCAATAAAAGAGATAGTACACATAGAATCGTTGGAGAAAACGACTTTCTCGTTTGTAATTTTGAAAGTTTCTGGATTTTTTGCCAGCTCTTCCATCGTGTCACGTAATTGTATCTTCGCTTTCTTCTCAAACGAATTGCAAGAAGAAAGAGAAATTATGGCAATCATAATTGTCATAAACACCAAAACCTTTTTCATAACTTATTCGCTTATCCGTGATGCGTAGGGCTATAATATTTATATTATTTTCAAAAGATAACGCAATATGCGTCATTATATTGTGTGTATGGCAGAAATTTTAATCTTTATTTCTGCCCATTGCGCAATCGAACAATGTGCCGATTAGCCAAATTGCTATTAAGAATGCCATAACTTAAACCTCCTCTGTATTATTATTGTTGTTATTCAGTTCTTTGTAATACTGCTGAATCTCCTCATCAGTCATACCCTTTTCTCGCATTACACGATAGTTGGCAGAACCACGTCTGAAATAAACCTGACTGCCATAGACTGAGCGTAGATTGTAATACGCACTTCTTACTAGTTCTTTGGTTAATACCTTGCCAGTGGACGAATAAACACCCATCTGCTGCAACATCATAGCTGCATCGGCAAAGTTAGGTGTAGTCAATTCTGTGAAGTCATTGGTACACTTCTTAACCACATTCCATATAGCCTTGTTGCAAGGTTTCTCAGCAGCCTCTTTCTTGCGCTTTTCCGATGCAGCCTTCTGTGCATTTGATAAGTCACATTTTCTAGGTCTGCCCAACTTCTTAACGACCTTACCAGACTTTGAGATAAATTCTCCGTCTTGTGCCAACTTTTGCTTGCGTACTTCCAATGCGCTCTGTGTTCGCTCCTGTATGAGTTCACGCTCCATCTGTGCCGAGAATGAGAAAGCGAACAGTAGCATTTCGTCAATCGCTTTCAGATGACTGCAATCAAGGTCAATGCCCATCTGCACAATTACCAAGCGCACGCCACGTGGTTTAAGCTCGTCATTCACAAACTTGTTGATGTCGCTCATGGAACGACCGATACGGCTGACTTCAGACACGATAAGTATATCACCCTTATCAAGCATCGGCAATACTACCTTACCAAGGTTTCTATCCTTATAAGATACCTTACCCGATACACCTTCCTCCTTCACTTCGTGAGTAGCTTTCAGATTGTGACAATTCAACCATTCGTTGATTGTTCTTTCCTGCTGCTCCAATGTCTGCTTTTCAGTAGAGACACGACTGTATATTATTACTTTCTGCTTTGGCTCATCATCATCGGTCATGTTTGCCTTTGCGTTGCAGCTTTTGTCCGAACGGCAAAGGTAGTGACCTTCTGCCATCATGCAATAAGGGCAATCCTTACAGCCGATGTTCACGATGTCGTATTTTACAGATGTGCCACCTGCATTCATGATTTCTGTTGTCTTCATTTCTCCTATCTCCTATCCTATCTCTTATTACTTAAAACGTTACTTTCTGCTATTTATTATCCACGATAATAGAATGATACGTGCAAATCGCTACTTTTACGCTCTCGGTCATTCTCAATCACTCCAAACATATAAGTATCAATTATGTAATCTACATCATTGTTCTTGTCATGTTCAATTCTCTTCATCCATTCCTCAACAACATCAGGACACCAAGCATCGCCAAGGAATCTAACCAACAATTTGTTGTCTGTTTCTTGACGTACCAATACTGGCTCGTTGCCGACAAATCCAACCATTTCTGTATTGTCTTTGTTCCAAGCGTACTGACCATCATTGAACAAATCTCTTACCAACTCATCAAGACAAAGGTCTTTGTCATTGATAGAGCAATGAGCTGCATTCTTAATCTCCATAGTCGTATTACTTTAATTCTTGTTCCACAATATCGAAATTATCCCACGTCTCACCTTCGTTGTCTGAGATATGATAGAAGAAATCTGAAACGCTGATTTGGAAATCGTCACAATCCAATGAATGCTTATAGCTTTCCAACGTGTTCAGACCTTTATCTTCCATCGCTTTTCTAGCCTTATCTCTAGTATCGAAGACTTCTGCATCAACCTCAACTGCTTCGCCTAATCCATGTTGGTGTGAATTGATAACTACATATACTTTCATAACTTAACCCTCTACTTTAATAATTCCACGTCTTACCAAAGCTTTCACGAACTCCTCTAGAGTTAACTCCGACTTGTCATTGGTATATGCGCTATTGTATCTCCAATCGACTTTGAGCGGCTTATCCAAATCATATCTCCAAATTTTGTCCGTGTCACGATAATCTCCTACCAAAGCTATCTCTATCATCTGTCTGCCGTGAGTGATGTGTATTTTGGATTTATCATTGCAATTATCAAGCTCGCAGTCGTAGTTCTCTAAGAAACTCAGTTTTTCAAGTGTCTCATCATGCCACTTTTCAACCTTTTTGTCTTCCACGCTCTTTTCGATAGCCATCTTCTTTGATTCTGCTATCATTAACTTTTCCAATTCGTTCATAGCTTAACCCTTTCTACTATTTTGAAGTTATTATTCTTATAAAATCTAACAATACATCTAAGTTTGATTTGGTTAGATAGAAATATTCAAATGTACCTAAACCCCATATACTTTCAGATGTATATTCTGCATGCAAATCCATATAACAAGGTGATACATGAGGAAACTTAAAGCAAGGAACATTCAGATGCTCGCAAAACTCTATTTCCTCTGTAATAACATACCCACGTAAAAATGCTATAGTACTCATTTCATTTTTCTCGTCATCAACATAAGTTGTTCCTATATTGAAGCTAGACAAATTGCACCTACCTATATTCTGCTTAATATATTCCAGTGCCTCTTTTTTTGTTATTGTCTTTTCCATATTGATTAATGTTTAAAATTTGTTTCGATAAACATTATTTGATGAATATCCAAGATGATTGTATCTCCAAGAAATGAGTCGTTTATTATAAGTAGCTCATTCGTTCCGTCTATTCTATACTTGCAATTATTGAAGTCAATATGAAAACGGCTATTATGGATAGCAATGTAAATTACCTTACTTTCTGCTTTGGCTACTTTGATAGCCTTTCTTAATTGATTTACGTTCATTTTTTATGATGTATTATAAAAGTTTGTATATGTTATTAATTCGCTAATTTCTTTGTTCCGTGGAGGTGGCAAAGGTAGTGTGTGTACTACTTTGCCAACACAACATAAACAATCGCCTACAGCCGCATTTAACGGCTTGTTTGCTGCAACATCCAACCGCATATTGTTCGGTGGAATATCCAAGCATGAAGGAACACCGATAGAGATAGCCACAACCTTTGCGGCTGATACCATTTCTTTGCGCTCTGAGACGCTTTCCTTTGTAGGTGGTGTAATTGTCTGCTCGGTGCATTTCTCACTCGCTAGATGCTCATTTGGTACGCCATCCAATGTATCATCAGGTACGGCTGCAATCTCTTCTTTGCTTGATACCAATGATTTCTTTTGCGCATCCTTGAATAGCTTTTCCAATTTAACACCATCCTTAAAGAAGAAAGCACACCCACGATAGGTATTACTCTTTGTTCGCTTATTATCGGGCATGAACTCTTTGCAGAATCCCGATAGCGTAAACAGTTCACCACAGAATATAATCTTATTGTCTTCTGCTGCAATAACCTCTGCGCCATCAATAAACGTAAGTGTATCGCCTACATTTACACCGATAGCATCAAAGCTAAACTTATTGCTAGACTTATCCAATGGTACTACCTTTGCAGTTTTATTCGTTTGCTCTGTTTTCTTCTCTGTAGCGCACTCTTTTTCCTCAGTTGTAACATTATCCACCTTTGCAGGAATAACGTCTTCTGTAGGCTTATTTGTGCGCTCATTTGCACGCTCTTCCAATACGTCTATATCAAATGGAACGTATCTAGTATCTATAGAATAACCTCTATCCTCATATACGGCTGGCATAAGCAAATAGATGTTACCAAGACTATTTGTTGCAACTGCCGCATGAGAAGAAGACATACCGAGATATAAGGTATCGACACTATCAAAAGCAACTATAGACTTAATCATAAATGATACATCATCAATGGTATGCTGCAATTTGTTTTCGATAGCCAATTCACGCTTGCAATCATCATAAGATAAGGTAATCTTACTTTCTCCAGATAAGCCGTGCAAACTAATAGTATTTGCACCATCTTTCTTTGCAACCTTACAGAATTTCTTTATCTCATTCCAAGCGTTTTTATCAAAGTGCAAAGCGAGTTCATTTGATACCTTTGGGAAAACACTTTTCCAATTTGGGTATCTGCCAATGTAGCCGATATTGGAAACAATACCATCGAACTCTAATTTGTTGCATTCCTTACCATTTACACTTTCCTTTGTGGCTGTAACATTATAGATTTCTCCTTTCTTCATTTTCTTGCACATCAAAGCAAATTTCTTTGGGCAAATATAGAAGTTAGATAAATCTCCCGAATATTCCAATACCTTTGTCGGAAAAGAAAGCAATTTGTGCCCATCGCTTGCAACCAAACAATTGTTAGCTGCATCCAATATGATATAGTTCATTACAGGGCGCAATTCATCATCGGCAATAAATTTACAAAGCTCGCTCATTCCTTTGCTTACTTCAAAGGTAACTTTGCCCAATAACTCGCCCGATTCTTCAAATACAAATTGTCTTGCATTCCTTCCAACACTCGCTAGCTTTTCAAAGACTGAAACAAAATAGAAGATATTCTTCAAAGGAAAACTGCAAGTATATGTACCAACACTAACAGTTATCTTTTCGTCTTCATTTTGCTCATTACTGAAACAAAATTCTTCTCCTAGCTTTTTAGCAATCTCGCTTGCAGAATAAGAGCCGTAATCGGCTACCTTTGCCATTTTCTCCCATACTGCAAAAGCTATCTCATACAACTTGTTTAAGATAGCCAAATTAAATTCCTTGTCTGCCATATCTATCTAACATTTAATCGGTTTACTAACTTGCAACCATTTGAAAGCATATAGTTATATATTTCTTTGCTCTCTTCCAACGATGCTTTTGATGTTTTGTTTCTTACGTAAGAACGTGAGACACTGAAATGCCCATCGCTCATAGATACCGCCAATAAATCATCACCTGAATTATTGAAGTACTGATTATATACGGCTATTATTGTACCATCTTTTTCCTTACGTAATACATAGCAAATTTCTTTGTCGCTCATATATCCAATTGTTTAAAAGTTACACTTCATAAAATTGCCCATAACATTTTCCCCAAGCTACCAAAGACAAGCGCACACCACCATTTTTAATCGGTGATACGCTTATCTTTTCACGCTTGATACGTATCAGACGTTTATCAAACTTGCAATAAAAGCGAATAAATCTATCTTTTAACTCGCTTTCTTTTTGCTCGCTTATATGTTCCAAGTTGAGGCTATTATATGTAGCATCTAGCCAATTCTTTGTTTTTTCTTTTGTTGTCATGTTCTTATCTCCTATCTTTAATTAGTGCCGTGCCAAATCTCGCTTTTGGATGGTAGCCCCTAACTACTCACGGCTATAGTAACTTTTAAGCAATATATTTCAAAAGGCTGTTTTTATTGTACTCGTTTATTCCAATAAGGTATTTTGTATCTCTTGTATCTATATATTTTAATATCCCTTTTGTGATTTTGCGAAAATCATTATCACGGTGTGGATGATGGGAATATATAATATCGGATATTATTGCTACAAGTTCATGACATCCAACTTTATAAGTATATTTATAGTAACAATATGGGTAATTGTTGCAAGAATTTAAGAAAGTAATAATAACAAATTTCTTCAATGCTTTTATATTTATATTCATACCTTTGTAATTTAGCCGTTTATTTACTCTATATAGCCTTATATTTGGCTAGTTGGTAAGTTGTACCAATAACCAAATATAAGGGCGCATACTCTATTATTTAACCTTCAAATTTGGAGATAGTACTAGTTATCTCGCTAACTACTGATACCAAAGTATCTAGATACAAAGTATCATATACCAAAGTATTTTTGAAGGTAAAATGCAGTTCAAATTCATTCAAATCTTCGTGCCAAACATCAAAGCGCACATTACCTTTTTTGCAAAAGCAAAATATATTGTCACTAATTAATTCGCTACCAAAATAAATAGGCTCGCTTTCTACCTTTGCAGCAATACCCAAAGCACGGAGTATTACAGCCAACTTCTTTAAATCTTTCATATTGCTAATTATTTAATGTTACTTTGTGGTGCAAACTGAATCGAACAGTCTAGAGATACCGACTATCTTTGCACCTATCCAATATGTTTTTATGATATTGTCTTTTTGCCGTAATAGCGCAAATTAAGCATTTCCTTTTGGCTAGTAAGTTTGCAGCCACACAATTTGTTATTTGTGCTGTAGTCTGCACCAAGCGCACGCAAACGGCTGCTAGTTGTAGCCGTATTAAAACCACCATCGGAAAAATACACCTTGCCACGTACTTTTGCATATATATATGTATCATACAAGCGTACAAATACATTTGCACCATTAATAATTACTTCTGTATTACTTTCTCTGTAGTTAACTTTATTATTTATAGCGTTAACCATTCTTTGCTCTATCTTTCTCATTTTATTTGCGTTTTAAAAGGTTATTTACTCTTTTACGTACTTATTCCAATTGCGCCCTACAATAATGCCTAATACGTAAGATATAAGGGCGAAAACGAAAGGTATTGTTATATCCATATCCAATTAATCTTTAATCAAACTATTAAGCCATCCGTATGAACTGCAAGCATTAAATAATACCCAATTAATCATATTTAAGGAGCTAGAATAATCTTTATTAATGCTTTCTTTTGAAGTGTTCAAAAAGTAATTGTTACCCTTTGCGTAATGGTCTTTTACTGCATCATTTAAAGAAACAATGCGCTTTGTTATTACTTTAAAACGCTCATTTAACTTTTGTACTCGCTTTCGGGTAATGCATCCGTTTACTTTGCCCTCATCAAATGCACGACAAGCAGACTCTAACATATTACGTAAATCTCCTAATTCAACCGCCAAAATATCAATAATGCGTAAAATTCTAATATTCTTCATATCCTTATATTATTTGTACCTTTGCACCCACAATAAAAGCGAGTGCAAAGGGTATTGTTAGTTACTTGTTTACTATCTCATTAATCTTGTTTGCCGTATCAATCAAAGAATAAGATTGCCCAACGAAACCGCCTCCGTACCAATTAGCACGATAAACAGAAAAGCCCAAATCATTTGCACGCTTTTTGGCAATTGCATACAATTGACTTTGGCTTAAATTGTCGTTTCTCATTTCCTCATCAGTAGTAAAAGCGAGAAAATGCACTACATATCGGGGATTCCCGTTTATATCATTATTCACACGACAAAAGCCAATACCATTCACCACCTTATAGCTATTTCTATAGCTTTCAATTTCTTTATTTGTCATATATAGCCCTCCAATTAGTTTTAATTACTTCTTTTCTCCTAATTCTCTTTTTGCCAATTCGTTTGTAGTTGTCCATTCAACGTAATCCCAACTTGTACCGAAATGGTCAACGCAAAGGATATACTTATCCAAAAGGTCTGAATAAGTGAAAAGCAATCCAAATGTTTTTTCCAAATACTCTACATCGTCATCGGTGCAATCTGTAATAAACCACTGATAAATATCTCTTTGTGTGCCGTCATCTTCATCGAACAGTTCAAAGCGCAAATTATCATAAACAGAAGGGTCTATCTCTGTAATATTGTTGCAGAGGATAAGCGCATTATTACACCAATTTACAGCTACTGAATAATTTGTTTTATAAGTCTTCATACCTAAAATATTTAAAAGTTACTAATTAATTTTGCTAATTCGGAAAAAACTAATAACTTTGCAAACGCTTTAGATACCAAAGTTAAAAGTTTATCTTTTAATTAAAGGTAGCCTCCACTATTATTTTGTAGTGGGGGTTTTTTTGTGGCTATCAATTGATTCGCACAATTGCCAAAGGCTGATGTTTTCGCCTGCAATAACCGTACTTATTGATGTATTGACTTTCATTTATCATTCAATTTATTTCTGTACTCTAACTTTTCCTTACTCACATTAGAATGTTTCAGTGCTTTATAATAAGTACGAATGCAGCTACATTCCTTATAATAGCCAATCCGTTTTCCTACTTTCATTTTATGTAATTAGTACTACTGCAATAAGCATGCAGCCGCTTTTCCGTTTTTTAACCTTGACGGAAAACACAAACCTAATAATCGATACACTATATAGTATCATCAACGTACCTTTGTGGTATGGTTTGTTTGGGGTATTAAGTACGTGCCTACACGCACACCCAAAATATAAGCATTTCAAAGAGCGAATGATTAAAACGTAATAAGGATTATTCTTGCTTTAGATACCCTTGTTTGTTTTATCTGCTGCAAAGGTACGACAATTTTTGAAACCTACAAAATATTTAAGGCAAAAAATCACTTTTTTCTCGCTTTTTTCTTGAAAATAATTGTATTTTCTTAAATGTTTACACTTTTTGCTATCTCCACTTTGCAAAATAGGGTATTAAATAGGGGTTATTGTGTGCTTTTATATGTTTTCCCTATCTTTGCACCTTTGCACCCTAAAAAATCACCTTTGCAGCCGTTTTCGTGTTCTATATGTGTATGTTAGTACTATCTTTAGTTATTGGTACGTTTGCAGCCGTCTTTTTTCTGTTTTCGTTTTCACTCGCTTTTTGTTTCACGAAATTTGTGTGTGAAACATTATGTAAGTTTTTGAATGTTTATGCAAGTTTAAATGTATGTTTATACATGTTATTATGATAAATAGAAAACTTTGCGGGAATTTCGGGTTTTTCAGCACCTTTGCTGCAAATGTATAGTCTTTTTACTTTTCGTTTTCTCGCTTTTCAATCTGTTAAATTATTCAGAAGAAAACGAAAACAGAAAAGAAAAAGCCGTTTTTTGCCGTAATATGTCCCTTTTTGCCGCAAATAAAACGCTAATTTTCAGTGATTTATAGGTATATAGGGCAAATTACACCCCACCCCCCGCTTTTGGCACTCGCAGGGTGGGTCAGCTCTCGTCCGAAATTTTTTATTTTTTTTTGTAAAATACTCTGATTTTATCAATTCAGCTTTTCTACCGAATTTTGAGCATTTTTAAGAACATCATATCTACTTTTCTTTTTGCATAAAGTTTCATAGCATCTACTTTTGCTTATTTCTGCGCGTCAAGTAGCGTTTTATGCAGCTTCGTGGTATAGTTTATCACCAGATTATTTTAAACGTCTTAAAACGCAAATTTCTAGCCATTTCCGTTTTTGCGGAAAAGTAGTGCTATTTTATGCTTTAATGTTTGTTTTTGCTATGTGTGGATTACAATTTTTATTTTTTGCATAATAAATAAAATGAAAAATCATAATTAGAAAAGAAAAGATAAAAAGAAATATCCTTTCAGGATATAAAGAAAAACCGAAAAGAAAGGAATATGAAGTGTTAGCTACTCTCTAAATGTTAAATTTTCAATATGAAAAATCTGATTTATGCGGATAACATATATTTAATTGGGGATATGGGGAAAATGGTACAAATTTGCAATTTGTTAAACTATGTAAAGTTCATTTTGGCTTGATTTTTTTGGCGTATATTTGCAGCATAAATGTTTGATTTACAAATTACCGACTTTGGAATATGGCAGAAAAGAAATTCTACATACAGCGTTACTTGAAGTCCGAGCAGGGAGCTTGGAAGGCAGACGGATTGCGCAAGAGTCTGGAGGATGATTTCGGCGGCGGTTCTGTCCGCTACAAGTCATTGGACGGATTGAACTCCAAGGGTAAGCAGAAGGGCGTATATACCGAGAGCTATCCTGAGAGTGACGCGTTGAGAGTATTCGTTGACCCGAATGCTAGACATGAGAGCACCAACGCTACGTTGTCAGTCTGCGTGTTCGGGTATGATGTTGACGGAACAACCGAGCTTTCCGTTACTGAGCAGATAAAAGCTGCCGAGAAAGCATGGGATAGTCTGTATGCTTACTTGGAGGGTGCGCTGATTCTCTGGTATGACGATTACAGACAGAAGAAAGCGTTGTTTTTGGTACAGGATGCTACAGAGCCATCAACGGATAACATCAAGAACATTCCGTATCTGCTCTGTTCGGTCAAGTTGGTAAACGTCTTCGGTCAGTCGTTTGATGGTGACAGTACCACGATTGAAGATTGGTTGAAGAATGGAGGAAAATAGAAACAACAGCATCCGCAAGGCGGTAGGACGTGTCTCTTAGATACAAGTCTAGGCAAACAGAAGGTTCGAGTTCCTTCTACGGTCGGTGGATGCTTTAAAATATATGCGAATTATGAACAAATACAAGACATCAATTGAGGTCAAGGGCGAAAACATCAAGGCATTGTTCGACTGCCCTATCGTTACAGACATCAAGAAAGCAACAGATGCGGTCGATGATGGTTTGGACGTTACCGATATGCTTTATAGCGTTACTGCCGTCAATATGGCAGGTGCTCACAAGCAGGTGAAGCGCGGTTCTGTATTGGCGCAAGACGTTTGCGGTCATTGGGAGATTATGACTGCCGATGAATGGGAGTTGAGGAAAGACGATACCATTAGCGATGGTTCTTCCGAGGAGTTGTAATCATTTAAAAGTTGAGAATATATGCGAATAAAGGAAGAATCACTTGATAGGGCGTTGGAAGCGGCATCGTTGCAGACGAAGGGATTGCCGAAACGCTACACGGATGGTAAAGACCCATTCTGGATAATGGCTGTTGTGCTTGTTCAGAAGCGCAATTTGGAGGAATGCTACTGCATTTATCAGCAGAATGCGGACAAATACATGAAGCTTTTGCAAGACTTCGGTACACCGAGTCCTATCATGTCTATCAAGAGCATTCATCCTTATATGTATCTTGATGAGGCTCAGTTTTTGCCGAGCGGATGCATCGAAGCAAAGAAGAACTTTCTGAAAAACGAGCTTGGCGAAGACCCTATGGCTTATGAGGTCGATGAAATGACGGAATCGGACGTTAATCACGCATTATTGGAGATTGCCATTGACAAACAGATGAAAGCTGATGAGGAAAACAAGAAAATCAACGTACTCAATGAGGGAAGCGATTTGGACGGAACGAGATTTGAGGACATTGAACGTCAGAAGTTCGAGTTTGAGTTGGCAGAAATGAAGAAAGATGGATGCTCCAAGAAAGAAATAAAAGAGTTCATTGACGAGTATAATGCCAGTCATAAGCAGAAAGTTGATGATGAGCCGTACATTTCAGATGAAGACCGCATCCATCAGGAAATGGAATCAAAGGACGTTGAAAAAACTTCCGAATGCAGTGTTGAAGGTGAGTTTGATGCACCTGAGATAGACTACGATAAGCTTCATGAGGAATCAGAAGCATTCAAGAAAGAGCAGTTGAAGGTTGCCAAGCGCAAGTGGAAGCGTGCCTATGATGCCGATTCTGAGAAGCGTGAAGGAAGAGAGTTTGAGAACGAATTTGGCGAAGATGAGGAATGTGAGACGTTGCAGTTGCCGAATAAAGAAGTTGTTCCTGTAAAGCGAAAACCAGGCAGACCAAAGAAATCGTCATTGGATTACACTGCTAGCAAGCGCGACACAACAAAGAAACGTGGTCGCAAACCATCATCAACTAAAAAAGTAACTAATTATGAACAAAGCAGAGCTTTTAAATAATACGGAATTTAAGAAAGCAGACGGTAGTTTGCCTATCATATATATAACATCAGATGATGATGTTGTAAATGTCGGCGGCATTATCAATGCACCTATGGTTGGAAGAATATATTTTAGTGAGGTCAAGAAAACCCTCACGAAGGATGAATTGATTGCCAACAAAGAGTTCATTTGCGCAAGCGAAGATTCTGAGATACTTATTGATTTCGGTGGCTACAGACGCGAGACGCTTGGTTGCTATGTCACAGTTGATGATAGTTGCATTAATATCATTGAGCTATGAGAAAGAATCATCATAATCCTAATAAAGTGCCGCCGTTCAAACCAGACCCCGAACATTGGACTAAAAAAGTTCATTATTGGAAGGCGAAGGTCGCATACGAGACTGAGGATGATGCTTGGGAGTTTCTGAATCAGATTCCGAGGTTGAAGGCACTTGGTTGGCATCCTTACTTATGCAAGGTTTGCTCAAAGTGGCATATTGGTAGATTACATAATAAATAGTTGAGATATGGAGATTAGAGTTAATATTTTAGGAAAGGTCGCTTACAAACAAGGAGCGAGTATGGATGATAAGGCGAAAGCCGAACTATACCCATCAGGAGAAGGTGTATATGCTGTAATGGATGGAGACGATTTCGTGTGTCTAAGGGTTGTGTCTTCCAAGACTCACGATGATATAAAAGGTGATTATTATGTATATGTAGAAGAAAACTGGACGCATGCAAAAATCGCAAACTCTATAAACATTATAGAGCACGAAGAAAGGTTGAAGGATTATATAGACAAACGTTTCGATGAGCTACAATCATCAATCGAGAATGCAATGAGTCGTGCAGATAGCATAAATGATGCAGTAGGCTCTATAAAGAGTTCTATTGAGAAGATAGAGGAAGATGGTGTCGGTAGTGGAAAAGGTATCAGCGAAAAGACATTATTGTCTGCCATCGAGATTGTATCAAAACAAAAATAGTTGAGAATATGAAGAAGTTTAAGAAGTCGATAGAGATTAGCACAGAGAATATTTCAGATGTTCTTCAAGTGCCTATTGTTACTAGTGTATACAAGACCAAGTTATTTAAAAATCCGTTTATAGAAGGTCGTAGTAATCCTTATGATGCTTTAGCAGTGATGTATGTTCATGTTGAAGGTATTAAAAGCGATTTATGTATTAATCAAGGAGACGTTCTTGCTCTAGACATTTGTGATACTTGGTATGCCTTTTCAAAAGCAGGGTGGGAGAAACATAAAAACGATGAGGTATGAAGAAGAAAGGATATTACGAATATGGAAACGGAATCTACCCTTTGAAGCTTTGGGTACACATCGGTAAAGACCTGAAAGAGCTGATAGATTCCTGTTTTGACAAGTGCAAGGCTCCCGATATTGATTACGGCGGCGTTACGTATTCCTATGCTGTCAGAAAGAGCGACAGAAGGCGCGGTGTTCTTGTTTCGTTTCCGTGTCAGAAGGTTATGTCGATGAACTATTGCTGCCACGAAGCTTCTCACGTCTGCGATGCCATCGAGGAATATACTGACTTGGAGCACGGCGGCGAGCCTTCTGCCTACTTGATGGGTTGGATTGCGTCTTGCATCAACAATGCTCGTTTGGGTATTGGAGATTTCGTTGAACTAAAAGATAAGGAGGAATAGCTTATGATTAATAAAGAAGATATTAAGGTTGGGCTGCGATTTTACATCACACGAAAGAATTGCTTAAAATGCAATTTTGACCCGATAGGTATTCAGGGCGACAGCACCCCTATTCTGTTCAATGCCGAGAGAAAGGATGCTGATGTTTATATATGTACATCTGTTAGCACAGATTACAAGTATTTCGCTCGTTTTAACACGATGCGGATATTATGATGTTTGGTACAAAGTTCGATATAGTAGCACCAGTTGCCGATAATCATAAAATAGATATAAATTCCGACATTGATATGCATGGAAATATTCTCAGTAACTTGCATGATACATACATCAAGAAAAATCGTGATTATGGGAATGCTTTTTCCGAAATGTATGATGAGCTTGGTATCAACTACGGCTACGGAAAGATACGAGAGAAAGTGAATCGTATCAAGACGTTGAAGGATAATGAAGCGCAAGTTGCTAACGAACCATTGGAAGATGCTCTTCTTGACTGCGCTAACTATTGTATCTTGACATTGATGGAATATCAAAAACGTAAGGAACATGGAACAGACTGATTACACTTGCAAGGATTGTTTCTTCTTCAAGAATGATATTTGTCATAATACCACGGAGAAGAGATACACATCGGAAGAAAATCCTTCTTGCAGGGATTTCGAGTACAAAACGATTGTTGAACAAAAATAATATATAGTTATGGCTAGAATTGCAAAAAAGAAGAATGTTGACAACAATGCAGGTTTGCTTAAAGTTGTTGACGGAATCAACAAGAAGGATGTTGAAAGCGTTACTGACTTCGGACATTTCTTTGTTGTCATTTTGAAGAATAGTGCTATTTTCCACACACATATTGGATTTGAAGCACGTTTTAAGCGTTGGGGCGGTGTTGATATGGAAGGGCACGCGCTTACCACTACAACATTCGCGTGGCTTGAAAATCTTGTCGCGATGAAGAACGAGGTAAAGGGGAAAGAGAATGATATTTTCCCTGAGACTGATGTTACTTATCAAGATATGCTTGATAGTATGGTTATCATCACAGAAGCCAACATTACTCATCCTATTACAGCGTTCACTGATGCAGATGATGCTGCAAAGTTCGCAAAGAACAAGATGGATTACCTCGGTCGTATGCAGAAAGAGTTGGAAACTGTAATGAACACTCCAGTTTCCGAAGAGACAGAGGAAGACTTGAAGAAGAACTTTGAGCACGGTCAGCAGGCAATATTGGCTGAGCAAGCAGCCGAGGCTCTTAATCAAGGAAAGGAATAGCTTATGTATAATGAATGGTATATAGAACTGAAATACGGACTATTCCGAGATTACAGGATTGTAAGGATGTGTGATGCTAACGGAGTGAAGCGAGACGGTATCTTTATACCATTCATTCAGAACGGAATCAAATGGGATGGTGTAAAGGTTAAGAATCCTGTTCAGTATCTAAAGCCGATTTGGGCTGCCGCCGATGGCTCAAGACTTCACAAGTTAGTTCCCATGGTTTCTGTGGATTTCAGGCAAAAGATGGAAGATGCAGGTGTATTGTCACCAGATGATAAATACCCTTGTGATACGGTAGGTTACGTTTATAAAGATAAAAATAAGATTTAACGGCTATGATATACTTAGGTAATGATACGATGGATAAGGTAGAACGGATGGTTTGCGAACAAGTGAACACGGCTATGAGTATTGAGGAAAAGGAAGGAGTGAATGCAGATGATTTATATGTCGGCAATACTAACATTCCTTTTGCGAGAGCGGTAGCAAGGAACTTTGTTCTTGACGTTCTACACAATCGGTATGGCTTTTCCTATGCCGTTATCGCACAGCGCGCGGACATCAATGAGAAATCTGCTATGCGCTGTGTCCGCAAGTGCCACGAGCTTGTCGGTTACGACAAAACCTATGCGTATGTGAACACTTTAATTAACGATAGATTGAGAGAATGGTATGGGGAATAGTAATGAATTATTAACATTGAAGCGCAATGCTCTGAGACTGGGATTGTGCGGAGAGTATAAGGGTAAATGGGATTCTGCCGCGAGTAAGCGAGAATTGGTAAATATGGCTCTTGATTCTAACGGAATTGAGTTTATGGCTGACTCTATTGCTTTCGGATGGGGATTGTCTAAAGAGTACCTTTTGAAAGAGTTTGGTGAGTTTGCCAATGGATTCTACCAATGTAACGAGCACGGATATACTAGCGAAATATATATAGGTGCTCATGGAGTTATCAAGGCGCGCTCTACGATTATTCTAGTCGCGTACTGCAAGGATTTGGAAATTGAAGTTCCTGAGAATATGGTTACTCGCATTTATGTGTGCGGAAAGAGTGAAGTTCGCATTGAATGCAAAGGAAAATGTGACCTTGTAGAGTACGGAGAGGATAATGATGTTAAAATCATTGGCTACGATGATGTAAATATGACGTTAGGGCACGTTTACACATCAGAGTGGAATAGTTGTAAGGACGAACAAAAATAACGTCTTACAGCTCATTTAAATAGCAAAGTTTGGTAAAAATATTTATATTATTTTCTTATTTACAGAGTGTACGGAGGTACACAGACATAAAGTGTAATTTTACTTTTTATATTAGTTAAGGTTTAGTTAGATTTATGTTGATTAAAAAGGGCAAGTTCAGTTGTGAAACCGAGCTTGCCCTAATTTTATATATAGAACACAGAAAACTAATTCATAAATACCTTGATACCATTTCTTCCTTGCTTGTGACCGCCCTTTACACAGCTGGACAGAGTGTCGCGAATATCAGTAAGTATTGTTGTCTGCAATCTCAACTCAATGAGTACAGGACTGCTTGATGTATCTTGTGTTATCGCGCTGACACTATTGCCGAGCTTCTCTAACAGAGTGTCGCGGATGATACGAATGTCTGCTTGTTGAGTAGCTACATAAAACCTGAGAGAATTGAGTATCGATTCCAACGCCTGTGCGGTTGATTCTGTAACAGACTGAATACCTTGCTGCAAAGCAGAGATATTTGAACTGCCAGCAGGTTTGACGTTGAGAACATCCATCAAGTTCTTTGCATACTCATTGAATAATGCAAGATTCTTGTCTTTCAGCTCCTTGATACCTTCAAGTTCTTTCTTGGTAACGTCAAGACCATTGTTTCCACCTTCGCTGCCCTCAGATACCGCTTTGTCGAATGCTTCAAGGATAGGCTGAATGTATTTTGAAGTAGCTCTATTCATTAACTGTTTGGTGAGCATTGTATTGAAATACTCGTCAAACTTATTGTTGAGTGCTTCGAGTGCATCACTACCTTCATTGAAAGCATCTACCCACGTTTCCGAGAAAGCTTCAGCAGCAGATTTATAGTTAGACTGAGAACCGAAACCGCCAAGTGCTTCTGTCATAGACTCACCTAATTCTTTGATTGTAGTGTTCAAATCATCAATCTGCTGTTCCCATTCTTGAATCTTACCTTCATCGGGCTTTTTGCGACCGCGCTCTGCGTTAATCATTGCTTGGTACGCCTTCTGCTGCTTTTTAAGGGCATCGACCGATTTTTGGTTGTATTCATAGAGCCTTTGGGTGTCAAAGGCATCGTCCATACTCTTTTTAAGCTTTTCGTAAGCGTGTTGTAAGGAATTTACAGCGCGTTCTTGGCGTGCAATTTCCTTATCAATCTTTCCTTCGTTGCTAAAGAGTTTAGCTACGCCCGTAAGCGCGCCCATTGCGCCCGATACGACACCTGCATAGTTTCCGCTATAGTACGAACCGACCGCCTGACCGATGTTGCTGACAATATCCAGAGTGTTCTCCAAATTTGCATCAGAACCGCTAAGTGCTTCAAACAGAGCATTAAACGAGTTAGCCATTGTGGAAACTACATCTGTAATGTCCGTCACGGATTTTGAGAACTTTGCTTTCGCCTGCTCTTCCTCAGTCATAATCGTTCCGAGCTTTGTAATCTGCTCATCGGTGAGGTTTAACTGAGATTTTAAAGAGTCGCGAATGCTTTTGTTAGTTGTTAACTTCAACTTTAAAGCTGCAACAACATTTTCGTCCGCGCCATTAATCTTTGTTAGCTCGTTATACTCCTGTTCCAAAGACTCAACATAGGCATTTTGGCTCTGCAATTTGTTCGTCAAATCCGCTCTAAGTCCGTTAAGCTCTACGTATTTATCCACGCCGCCCGACTTTTTCAAGTCTTTACCAGCCTTAATCATTTCTTTAAGTCCGCTAGTGAAAGCCCTGAAAGGATTGCGTGAATTGCGAACTTCATTAACCTTGTTAATCTGTTCCGCAATAGTCTTCAACTCTGTAGGGTCTAGGTCTCTAAGCTCTGTACGCAACTGTTGCAGTCTTTCTGCCATCGCATCAAGTGCCTTAGAAGAAACTTGGTCTAGATTATCAAACAGACGAACATACATGTCGCTATTTTTGAAATTCTTCCAAGTATTTTCATCGGTCTTTTTCTTGTATTGCGCATTCAAGTTTTCTTGCAACTGCTTCTGTAACTCAGGATTTTTGGCAATATTCGCATTGTTTTGCAACTTGTAACGCTCATTGATATACCATCTATCGAGTTGAAGCTGGTCTGTCAATTGCTGCTTATATGCCTTAATCAGCTCTTGCGCTTGATTAACTTGGTCTTGATAGACTTCCTTATCAAGCTTCTGCATCTGTGACGTGTATTCCTTTGCAACATCATCACCCCACTTAGTTTGGTCTTTACCCCATTTTGCTTCAAAATCATCTGTAATAGACTTGCGCACATCATCGAAAGAAGAAGTCAAATCCCCGAACATGCTTTTGATGATGCTATCAGAAAGACCTTCTCCTTTGAGCTTCTTAAACAAATCGAGCTGTGAGAATGCTTCTTGCGCATTGTTCTTCGCATCGTCAAGTTGTTGCTTGAAATATTCCTCATCAATATCAAGACGGATTTCAGTGGCGTTGCGTAATGCGCTGCCACGTTTTCCGAGTTCCTTATATTGGCTTGCAAGATATTCAATCTTCTTTGCAATAGTCTGGCGGTCTGGGATAAAGTTGTTTATATTCATACCAACATTCTTTGCCGCCAACGCAAAGTGCTTACGAACATCGGCTGTAGCTTGCTCTTCGCCTTCGTATTTAATGAGTTTCTGATATTCAGAACTCATATCCTTCAACAGAGAAATGCGCTCGTTGAGAATATCGCGCTGTTCTTTTGCCGCATTTTTTGCTGCTTTTTTGTCTTCTTTTTCAAAAGGATTCACTCCTAATCCCTTTGCGGTGGCAGTTGCAGCATTCTTGTATTCGCGAACCATTTGGCGCAAAGTTGAAACATCTATAGTGTTTCCACCTAAACGTGGGTCACCTGCTTTAAACATCTTTCGGATAGAATCATCAACTTTGATTTTCTTCGTGTTCTTTCCTACGGAAGCCAAACGTTTTTCGAGTTCACGCCAATTCTTTGCGGCTTTAGCCGCATCATCACCTTTTTCAAGGAAACTTTCAAGAGCCTTATCGTTTGTAATCTCCTTGACAACGAGATTGATACCATACTTTTTCTTTGCAAAGAAACCAGAGAGATAATCATCAACCCAGTTTACTTCTTTCTCCATCGAGTTTTTATTGATGGAAACATTGATACCAAAGTGCCTATAAGCAAGGTCTCTCTCGTATTGATTCCAATCACGCTCTGCCGCAATTTTATCAATAAATGCTTGTATCTTTATTGGGTCGTTTTTGAACGCTTCCTTCATGCCTGCAAAAACATTATCAAACTCGCTGTTCAATTCTTGCGCCTTATTTTGTACGCTGTTCATCGCACGGATAAGGTCATTGAAATCAGCTTGCGAAGTACCAATGAAAGATGGCATTTTATAGTCGCTGCCGCCTTGTGCTATGTTGATTTTCTTTATCAACTCATACATACGTGTCATATAGTCAATGTTGGATTCGTTATCCTTTTGACCTGCACGTATCTCATCAAAGTATTTCTTCGTGGTCGAAGTGGCTTGTTTATAGTTCGCGTTAATGTTTGCTACAACTCTCTCCATTTGCGAAGACTTTGCGAGAGCATCAATCACAGCATCTTTGTAATCGTCTGCATCATCATCAAGTCCATCAGTAAACCAAGTGTTCCAAGCATCATTCTTTGCATAGTTTCTTCTGAGAATCTCCATGTTATCAACGAAATTTTTATACTCTTTTTCAACCTTACTGAAAGTAGTATTAAGTTGGTTTACATCGAGACTATCTACATTGATTTTGAAAGTCAGTCCGTCTTTTGATGCGGCATCAATAAGCTTTTGTAACGTTGTACGTCTATCCTCAATATTCTTCTCTAAATCCTTTCCTCCTAATTTACTATTTGCGTTTGTGGCTGCATTTGCAAGGTCGTTGTACGTTCCAGCTAAAGCACCTATTGCGCCCTTTGCCTTTATGGTTTCTTCTTCTGCCTTACGTACATTTTCGTTGTACTTGGAAATCTTATCATAAACGGTAGTTATTACTTCTGCTACAGCGTAAATAGCAAGACCTACACCTATACCTGATAATGAACTTTTAACGAGACCGCCAAAATCTTTAAGAGCTTTTTTCATCCCATCTAAGGAATTTACGAAAAGAGCCTTGTATCTCACGATACCTGTGCCAGATGCTTGCGAAAAAGCTTGTCCGAGACTAGTCTTTGCAAATATAGAGTTAGCCTTTATAGCAATAAGAATAGGTATAAGAGCTTTTCCTATTTCTGCAAGTGCTTTCCAATTATCAAGCATAGAAGTACCCCAGCTTACCATCCCCTTCATTGTGCCTTCGTTAGCCTTGCCAATATCATTGAGCGTCACATCGAAAGCATCCTTCAAGTTGGAAATCTTACCTTGGAGAGTCTCAGCCTGAATCTCTTGCATATTGTAGAATGTTCCACCCTTATCGGTCATGCGTTGGAATATTGCCTCAACATCCTCAAACGTAACCTTACGTTTGGAAATCATATCAACAATCTGTGCGGTCGTGTACGCTTCTCCCTTAACTTCTTTAAAGTATTGTTGCAACTCACCATACATATTGATACCAGCTTCGGTAAACTGACGAACCTCAGAACCGCGAAGATATGCAGCAGCCTTGACTTGTCCGTATGCAAGGATAAGTCTTCCCATATCAACGCCAAGACCTGCTGAAACATCGGCAAGTCGTTTGGTTGTATCATAAAGTTTATCAGACTCAATTCGGTAAGCAGAAAGTTGTCGTGTGTAATCCACCAAGTCCTTGATACGGAAAGGTGATTTAACGGCAAGTTCTACTGTCTTGTTGAAAATCTCGTCTGCCTTTGGCTTGTTCTGCAAGATAGCTTCGAGTGAACGCTCTGAAAGTTCAAACTGACCTCTGACTGATGCAATCTGCTCGACAAAATTCTTGACAGAACCCACTGAGAATGCAAATGCCATACGCTGTGCCCAACGTGACATATATCCAGCCATATATGATGTTTGTTCGGTCAACGCGCGAGAATTAACACCAGCCTCTTTCAAGTTTTTGTTATGTTGCTCAATGGCAGCATTAAGAATATCCAATTTTCGCTTATAATCAGCATCGGTTTGAGACAACTTCATACGAGCCTCTTTCAGATATTCTATAGCGCGTACTTGGCGGTTGAGCGTATTTGCAGAAGCAGAGAAATCAAGCGCGCCTTGATATGTAGTGTTTGCCTTGTTATTTCTCGTCTGATAGTCTTTTGCTCTATCAGCGTATGCCTTTCTCTGTTTGTTGTTGTAAGATTGTTCTGCACTAACCATCTTATCAAGAGCCTTCTGAAAAGCAACAGCACGTTCATTATACATCTGCTGCTGGTATCGTAACTCATCCTGTAATGACTTCTTTCGCTTAATAAGTGCATCTTGGTCTGCCTTGGTGAGATTTTGTGTTGTATCTCGCAACATACTTTCAATAGAACCAATTTCTTGCTTTAACTCAGCAATATTCATACCGCTAGCACCCTTTGCCGATTCCTGTAATCTCTGAAATGCAAGTGCCGCTTGCATAATACCACTAGTGCCAGAACCATTCATCTTAGATAGCTGTGCTACCATATTTTGAATGTTCTGTGCTGCTGACGTAATGTTATTGTTCATGTTACCTGCACTCGCACCTACGTTTGAGATACCACTGCTTGCATTTGAAGCAGATGCGTTGATTGTTGCGAGTTTTGCTATAACTTGGTCTAAAGAATCAAGGAACGGCTTAGTACCAACAGACATATCCTTGAAAGATTGTGTTACACTAGACGCGGTATTTTTAGCCGTATCTTGTATGTCTTTCAATTTCTTGTCTGCTTGTTCTATAGCATCTAACGCACTTTTAGGAATGGTTAGAGCTGCTCCTAATGCTGAATCTGCCATAATTCAAAAGTTTAAGAGTTTATAAAATAGGTATTCCAAGGTCATTGAGATTTCGTAAATCCTCTGCACCATTGATAACCTTTGCATTCTTTAATTTGTCGTTCTCCTGATTTTTGTCTTTGTCTGACGAAATCTTCTCTAAATGAGTAAAATCCATAGACGCAAGACGAATCTGCGGAACGGTCATTCTCCACTTATATTCTTCTTGCGAGCACCATGTGTTGGCACGTAAGAAATCTATCATTTGTCCGTATTCTGTTCGTGAGGGGATAATTCGGCTGCTTGCTTTTTCCTCATCAGAGCTTGATTGCGGACGGTCTGAATCACATTGGTACTCGCGAAGAAAAAATCCACATCTAGCAAATTGAGAATTTCAACGAGTAATGTTGCCCAATCCTTGATGTCATAGTCTCCCCAAAGCAACTGGTCGTAAACTTGTTGGTATTCCTCAGAATCAATGCGTTTTTTGTCATTGAGCAAGGATAGTGTGATTACTCTTGCCACCGATGGAATGTTGATGGCAAACTCCTTTATAACGTCACCCATTGATAAGTTTTCGCCCTTGACTATCTTGCAAGCCTCCTCTGCAATCATCCATTGAGTGCCTGGCTTTAATGCTCTTATCTCCCACTCTGTACCTTGTAGTTTTACAATTGTAGGAGAATCATTCATAATTTGCGCCAGGCGTTCCATTGCCGCATCAGACAAAGGAGAACTAGGCAACACCTTATTCTCGTCTTCTACAGCTTGTTTCTTAGCCTTATTCGGGTCTTTTTGTGCTCTATATACTGTCATAGTTATATTTTCTTTCCGTTAGATAATGCGGCTACGTAAGCACCGCCATACTTTGCTGATAATGCTTGAAGTTTTTGATAAGACATAGATATTACCTTATACTTATGTTTCAAGTTACCACCGCCTGTTTCAAGTATCTCGGCATACGGCATAGCAGCAGCAATTACAAGTTCAAAAGTATCTTTTGTCGCTTTGTATTCGTTGAAGAAGTTTTCGATTTCTTTCCTTCCTGATACAGGTCTCTTATTTTCGCCCTTACCCCAATACTTGAACTCACTAGCACGTGGATATGGGTCTATAAATCCCATATCTTTGATTCTTCCATCATAATATACACACCAACCATAAGAATCGTAAAGATTATAAGTTCTATGTGTGTATGTTACTTCTTTTATACACGCATCAATAACTTTTTGACCATCTTTAGATAGTTCGTCAGCAATATATTGAATAGCCATTGCTCTGAATTTACCCATAATCTTAAACTTAAAAAGGAGCGGACAGCATTAAAGCCGCCGCCCCTTGTATATAGTCGAGAATTGTTGAAGAATCTGCATTATACACTAGCAGTTGGCAATGTGTATGAAGGGTCAATGTAGAATGGTGTCTTGCGAGTTACGCTTCCATCTTTAACTTCTACCAACTGACCTGTGCCAGCCAATGCAACCTTTGCCAAGTTAGAGTTCAGAGACTCAATGGTTGTCTTGGAATTGAGCTGCAACTTAGGCAGAATCAATGCTGTGTGTGTAGTACCATCTGCGTTGTCAAAAACTACTGCGACCTCTGCATACATCAGCTTGTAACCAGATGGAGCGTAAATCTTACCATCAGTACCCTTTGTAAAGCCGCACAATGCAGTCAATACAGGAGCTTGAGTATCTGCAACCTCGGCAGCAAACTGATACTTACCAGTTGTCACGATAGACATGATAGGAGTATCAGAAGTCTCGCGCTCAATATCGGTAGTATCGTTATCGTCCTGAGAGATAGATGTGGTGTCGCGAACAACATCGTCCAAATCGTAATAATCGTCACCAGCCGCATCGCCATTGAACGGACGAACAATAATGTGTGAAGGCTTAGAGAGCTTGATTGCACTTGCGCCTGTACTTGTAACTTTCGTTGCCATATTGTTTGAGTTTAAATTGTTATCCTAAATAAATGAAATAATTAACGTACAATAACCGAAACAGAAATCATCTGAAAATGAAACTGGCGGTTTGAGTCATATCCGCTATCACGGTATAATGTACTGATTGTATAGTTTGCGTCTCTTGATTCATCAATGATTTTGTCAAGAACACCTTCCATCTTGTCAAGTAACTTTACATTCTTTCTAAGTGGAGTTCCCTTTGGTCTTGCATAAAGATAAATGTTAGCATAGCCAGAAGAATAACCGCCATAATCTCTTTGCTGACCTACGTCAACATTGACAAAATCATCCCAGTTCTTACTAGTTGTAGGTGGTAATTCCCCGACAAATATGTTGTCTGAGATTTTTCCCTTAGTAAGAAGCATCGAAAAGAAATTCTCAATGCGAGACAATCTGCGATTAATCCTCTGTGCCATACCTTGTTATCCTAAATACATTTTACCTTATGATGAAAAAACTAAATGTCAGTACCCTTGATGTAAGCTACACATCCATGCATTTGTGTCGGATAAACGCCAATAACCATTCCGTCAACGTCCATTCCGTACATCTTTCCACGGAAACGAATGCCTGCATTCAAACCTTCAGGAATATATTCTTCATCTTTTCCGTCTTCTCCTTCTTTCGTTGGCATCGGAAAATAGATTGTATATCCTAGCGTAACAACACCCGAATTAAAGAGTTTGTTGGTTTCCTGAATATCGCAATCAGTTTCAAAAATGATAGTTTCTACATTTTCTGTTTCGTCTGAGCTAGTATCAGTATCACCTAACATATCCCCATCGCTTCCGATAAGGTCTCCATCTTCTTTCGGTTTTTGTTCCGAGCGGTAGAACACGCCATGATAGGCATATTCATCCAAAGCATTTCTGTCAGTGTACATAGCTTACCAATCTGTTTCTTTAATCCATTTAACCTCTCCATCGGTTTCATTGAGAGCTTCAAGTTTTTCATCCTCTCCATACTTCTTGTAAAGTCTTTTGAGTTCTGATTTGATACTCAGCAATGCAGCCGATGTAATGGTCTGAGCACCTACCGTAAGAGTATATGCGCCATGTTGGTTTGTGGTCGATGCTGTCTGATAGACACCGAATACAATCTTTTCCAAGAGTGCAATCTTACATCTGTCTTTCTGTTCTTCTGTCAAGTCCAAATAAGACTCGACATCAGAAACGCCGCAATCCAAAGCGACATTGTTTAATGCCGATTTGTCAAAGACAAAGTTAGTCATGCCGCTAAGATAGTCCAATATGTCAAACTTCGATGCTGCCATTGAGAGATAAATGAATTAAATGTTATCGTATATTGTGAGTGAACCACCATTAATTACCTGCTACTGAGGTATCAATGATTACGTGGTTCATAAAGTCGAGAAGTGCAGGGCAAGCAGACATCATGACCTTAGTCTGCCACTCGCGGAACTGACCGTTATCCATTGCGTAGTTTCCTACGGTAACGAGTCCGTCAGCGATTGAAGCCCAAGAAACATCAATGTTCTTTGCGCCATACTTCTGTTGAAGTGTCTGGTCGTAGATAGGAGTCCACTTGAACTCAACGCTATCACCGATAGGGCAAAGTACAACAATCTTATCATCCCAACCTTGCACGAATGCGTCAGTTGTAACAGTCTTGTTGCGCTCCTTCTCAACGACAATCTCGATAGGCGAAAGACCTGTCATGTCGGAAAGTGATTTCTTGAAGTCTTCGTCCAAAATCTGCATATTTGCAGTATATGCGCGGTCGTGAGCCTTGCACCAGTTGATGTACCACTCCTTAACCTCCTTGTTCTGCAAGAATACATCGCGGTACATCTTACGAGTCATCTTCCATACGAGAGAAATCTCAGTACCGCCACGCTCATCGCGATAATCGTCCTCAATCTTTCTCATCTGTGAGATAAGGTCGCAGTCTGGGTCAGTCCAAGCCTTTGCACCAGCCTTCTTGCGGTTCTCTGTTGGGAATGGTTCAACCTTCTGTAAGAACTGCTGCAAACCTTCACCCTTGCCCTTCCAACTCATCTTTGCAGTTGTCATAATCTGTGCGGTCAAGTTGGAGAGTGTTGCCTCTGCTGAGTTCTTACCTACCTGAACAACATCGCGCACCCAAGCAGCCATAAGGTCTGCATCGTTGCCGAACTGCTCAAAAAGTTTTTCCTTATACTCGCGTTGTCTTGCGTTCTCAGACCACTTGTAACCGATGAAGTCTGGAATTGTACCTGTGTACATTTCCAAACCCTCGTTGTCCATTTCTGGAGCATCACCAAGTGGAGCACGAAGGTGCATCAAAGGAGCTGCTTCTGCCTTGCGAGACTTGATGCTGAATGAAGCCACGCCATCGTAGTCTGTAGGTGTAGGCATAGAAGCTCTACGACCTTGTGTGAGATACCAGCCATAGTTGGTATAGAGCAACCCCTTGGTGTTCAAGAAGGTTCTCAGAAAGTTGATGTTATCCTTGGAAGAGAACAACTTGGCGTATCTCGAATTATTAAAATCAAATTGCTGCATATCCTGAATACTTAAATTAATGATATGTTATTCTATTGTTATCCTATTGAAGTAGAGCGGTTAGAATCCGAACCATCCGTTCTCTGTTCTTGTGTTCATCGCAAGTACGGCTGGAGGAAGCTTGTTGCACTTTGCCAAGTTCAAGATTACTCTTGAATCCTTAATCAATGCTGGAGTATAAGAGTACTGAGCACCCTCGCCATCCTCAATATTGCTTGACAAGTTAGGGTCATAGAAGAAGTCGTTGTCGCGGTCGAAGTAAGTGTTAGGATTTGTAACCATAGGAGCTACGGTTGCGCCTGCCTTTTCTGCTTCTACGAGAATATCGCCAACCTTCAATGCAACTGCAAGAGTCGCTGAAAGAGTGAGCTTCCAAACATCCTTGCCACCTTCGGTTGTTTTCTCTACAGCTGTAACGGTAACACCCAAAGACTTCTTCGTAAAGTCTGACTGTGCCACCATGATATTATCACCTGTAAAAGGAATGTGATGATAGCCATCATTGACAATCAAAATGTCGGTATCGGTGTTTGTAGCCGCCTTTGCCAATTCGTAATACTTCAAAATCTTGACGGTCTGACCGCCATTCTTGCCGTAAGTGTCTGGGTCATATTCGCAAAAATCACCTGCGTAAGTCTTAGCGCGACCCTTGAACGGATTTGTGATAACACCACCAAAAGGAGGGTAAACGAATGCGTCCTTGTTGCCGCTTACGAGGTTGATGAAAACGCTTCTATGACCGCCAATCTTACCATGTGCTTGGATAAGTGTACGACCGCCGAAGTGACCGCCATACCCATGCTTCAAATAGAAATCATCTGCTGCTGCCATAATTTGTAAATTTGTTTAATAGTGAATGAATAATGTTATTCGCCTGCGTCAGGGTTCACGATACCCACAACATCAGAGAAATCGTCAGCCTTGTCATTGTCACCACCGCCAGCACTACCTGGAGTGTTGTTGTTTGGCTTTGAATGAGAGAGATTGTAAAACTCTTCCGCATCGGTAAATTCCTGCTCGATGTCCGAGTCCTTAGTGAGGTTCAACTTGTTCATGTACTTGTCAATCCACTTACTATCGTTGATACCTTTCTCCTTGAACTTGGCGAGAAGTTCACTACGTTTCTGTGATACAAGCTTAGATGCTTCGTACTCTGCATCCTTCTTCTCTAGAGCTTCCAAGCGTTCCAAGAGCTTCTTTTCAACAGCCGAAGGCTCTTTATCATCATCCTTTGGATTTGGCTTGGTGTCTGGATGCTCATCGTTCCATTTCTTGATGAAGTCGGCATTGTCCTTCTCGTAGTTGCCATTAAGGGAAACATACTGCGGCAAAATCTTCTTCACCAAATCATCTAACTCTGTATCTTCACCAACTAAGAGGTCAAAGTGGGAGTCACTCAAACTCTTGATTGTCTTTTCACTGATGGAAAGGTGTTTTCCGTTTGCAGTGAGTTTTGCTTTTAGGGTGTCTAAAAGTTGTTGCTTTGTAAACTTCATATTACTAATTTTTAAAATTCTGCTGCAAAGATAATTAAATAACGTGTTGATTTATTTGTTTTTAGAAACTCTATTTGTTACGTAACCAATATAAAATTATTTTCACGATATTATATATTATAAATTAGGTATCTTTGCAGCATGAATACGAATAAAGATATAGAAATCAGTCCACAAGAGGGATTCCAAATGTCCTTTGCAAGTAGCAACGTTGACGTTGTTTTTGGTGGCGGAAATCTCGGAGGAGGTAAATCGTATGGTCTTGTACTTGCGATGGCAGAGCCGTTAATGACCGACCCAGATTTTCGTGCAATGATTTCACGCCGTTCACTTGGTAATCAAAAAGCAGGTGGAGGATTCGTAGAGAAGTTTAAACAGATATTCGGAGCTGATTATGTGAAAATCAGAGAGAGCGAGAATCCGCGCGTTACATTTCCGAATGGAACGTTTGTCGATTTGACGTATCTTGACGATTCCAATATGGATAAATTGAGAGAGCGCGCGAAAGGATGGGAGTACGATTTGATTGCGATTGACGAGTTGACGGAGATGACTTGGGAAGTTTTCTCATACGTTATGACCCGAAACAGAGGTCAGAGCAAGACGTTTACAGGTAAGTTCTTTGCAACACTTAACCCGAAGCGTAGCCACTGGACGAGAATATTTCTTGATTGGTATATTGGACCAGATGGCTTTATTATTCCAGAGCGTGATGGTGTAGTCAGATACTTCTATTGCGGCGCAGATTCGACTGTTAAGGATGTTGTTTGGGGGATGTCTAAGCGAGAAGTCTATGAGAAATGTAAAATAGATATAGACAGAAAGCTTAAAACAATTGGCGGCAACTTTGGATATGAAGTAATGATTAAGAGCTTTGTTTTCTATCAAGGTAAACTTGGTTCAAACAAGAAGATGCTTGAAAACAACCCTGGCTATTTAGGTTCTGTAGCTGCATCTGGCGGTAAAATGGCACAAGCTCTTATGGAGGGTAACTTCAATGTTGACCCCGAAGAAGAAGAGGATATTCCGATTCCTAGCCAAGCGGCAAGAGATTGTTTCGTTAAAGACCCAGCCGTAAATGGTGACAAGTGGATAACAATCGACTTGGCAGATTACGGAAAGGATAATACTCTGATGTTGTCGTGGAATGGATTCCACGTTGTCAATTACGAAATCGTTATGCACTCGACACCGCGAATCAATGCAGAAAGAGCTAGGCTGTTCGCGGCGAGCGAGGGAGTAGCAGAAAGCCATATTATCTATGATGCTACGGCAGGTAGGTATTTCACTGACTATATACCTGATGCTATTCCATATATATCAGCAGCAAAGGCAATGGGAATTTATTACTTGTCTGCTATGACAATAAAAGACCTATGTTACTTGCGACTGAGCTACATGATTAAGCGAGGACAGCTTACATTCTCTGATAAGGTTGCAAATGCAGTTTATACGCATCAAAACCTCAAATACAGAGTTACCATACAGAATGAGTTCATGGAAGAATGCGCGGTAGTTCGCTTTGATAAGATGCAGAGTGGAAAGAAGAAGTTGCAGAGCAAGAAGGAAATGAACCGAAATCTTGGAAAAGACCGTTCTATGGACGTGCTCGACCCTTGCGCAATGAGAATGTACCCATGTTTGAATATGGAGTATGGTAGCGAGCTACAGGAGGGATTCAGACTTGCAGCACAGGAAGTTGAAGAGAAAAATCCTAATGCACAGAGCATTTATGATGATACGTTGTACTATTAATTTTAGAATATATGCTGAAAAAAGAAAATATAAAAATGATTCTTGAATCCGTGCGGATTGACTGGGATAAATGCGATGAGAAAGACATTGCGTTCGCTATCCTCTGTGACGCATTGGAAGATAAGACTTTAGCATATCGTCTTGCGTATCGTAAGAGCGAAAAGGATGCATCGAAATTCTATGAAACTCCACGATTCAAGAAACTGCTGGACGTTCTAGAACCTTTCGGTATCGGCAATGTGAATAACAACGCTATTACTAAGGAAGAGAACAAAAATGAGCTTCTTAAAATGCTCGACAAGATAGACCAAGCTCTTAGTGATGGAAATCTTGAACCGAAGGACGCATTGAAGATGCAGACTGATATTCGCGTTAAGCTGAATGATAAATTCGAAATGGAAGAGTCACAGAAGCAGAAGCGAATCATCGTAGTACCAAGCAAACACGATATTGTTTGTCCTACTACAAACAGAGAATGTAACTACTGGGCTTCAAAAAAAGCTTGTTGCAGACATTATGGATTGATTGACCCACAAGAGAACAACGATTCACAAAATAGCAACGATGTTGAACCATCATTAAACGACAATAACGATGAGTAGAAAGAGACAAGACATAATCAATGATTTTTTGGAGAATCCTCAGAAATTGCTTCTGAAAAAGCCGTTTTTGAGAGGTTCTAGCTCTATTACTATCAACGATTCTTCTGATGGTTCGGATATTAAGACGAACTTCCGAAAAGAAGCACAGCTCCCAAATATCAGCAAGATAGTTGTTAGCCAAGAGCGTTTTGCAAAGGAATTAGACCCATATTCTCACAGAGTATTGTTTGATACGAATTTACCTTCTATATGCTGTAAACTTGATGATGGCAGTTATTGTGAGATTGAGTTTAAGAAGTTTGGTATTCCTATGCAACGGCGTATTGTTGACAAGAAGGCTCTCTGCTTGGGTGGCAACAAGCGCAATCACATACTGCATGACAGCAATCCGACTGATAAACTCAAAAAGAACTTTGCCGATTTCAAATGGCATTGGGATGAAACGAATCAGGATGGTATCGAAATGGAAGCTATACGCATTCAGCAGGGTTATGGTGATGTAGGATTACTCGTTTACATGAATGAGGATAACGAAGTGAAATGCCGATTGTTCTCGTATGAAGATGGCTATCAGATTATCACCCATAAAGACGATAACGGAGAACCGCTTCTTGATTGCGTGTATTATCGTACTGAGGACAATGTAAGACACATTGATGCATACGATAAGACATATCATTATCATTTCACAGATGTATTCGTTCAAGACGTTGATACAAACGAAGTACTGAAAGGATGGTGTTTGGAAAGCAAGGAAGTGCATGGATTCTCAGAAAGTCCACTTATTACAAAACGTGGTGATGTTGCTTGGAATAACGGTCAAGACCTTATCGAGCTATTCGAGATTATATATAATCTGTTTGCGGTCATCCAGAAACGACATGGATGGGGAATCCTTTACATCAAGGGTAAGCTCAATGAAACCGCAAAGAAGATTGCTGGTTCTATCATCTTGAATGATACAAGCATTGAAGGAAATGGAAGCGCAGAGTTTAAGACTCCACCTTCTCCACAGAACATGATTGAGTTCATGCAGTCAATTCTCGACCAGTTGCAGATTGCTACAGGATGTACATTTATCTTGCCAAAGGATATTAAGTCTAGTGGCGATATAAGCGGTTTGGCAATTCAGATGACACGTTCTTTGGATATTGAGGAGGCTAACAATGCAGCTATTGAGTGGCAGAATTTCGTCAGCAAACATTCAAGACTATTCAAGGAAGGACTGGCAAAGCAGTTGGTTGCAAGCGGTGAGAATCCTACTGCAATTACTGAGTTTAAGCAGATGAGAATCAGTACATCATTTAAGCCTTGGCAGCCATTCGATGAAAGTGCATGGAATCAGATGCTTTGTACATTGAGCGGTGCAGGTTTGATTTCTACTAAGACTGGTGTTGAAAAGAATACTATTTCTGCACCTGACGAGGAAGTAAGATTGCAGACTCAGCAAGAAGAGGCAGATGAACGTGCCGAAAAACAAGCTAAGATTACCGCAAGGACAAAGAATACAGACAACAATAAAGAATAAACATGAAGGCAGAATCATTATACATACAGAAGTTGACTTACGATGAGAACACTGGTAATGAAATTATCGGTTTGTTCCCATCGGAATCTAACCCTGCTATTGTATCATCATATACCTACGATGCAAAGCGTATGGGTGGTGCTCCTACCCTTACTGCTACAATATATTCTTCTGAGCCTTTGCAATGGAAGAAGGAAGAGTTCGTGGAGTACAATGGCGATAGATTCTTTGCGTCCTATACACCAAACTCTACAAAGGATAATTCGTCTAGAATGTGGAAGTGTGAAATCACTTTCACATCTAGAAGAGAATTGCTTGATAACACTCTGTTCTTTGATGTTGTCGTTGATGATGTTGATACACAGAACAAAGACAGATACCGCTCAAATCAGACAAAGTTCACGTTTGGTGGAACTATCCATGAGTTTGTTGCTCGCATCAATAGTTCAATGGCATATTGTGGATTGTATCGTCCTACAGAAGAATACAAGGGATATTACGTTGTTGTTGACGAAGGATATGGAACAGATGAAGTTAAGGAAGTATCATTTGAAGACCAATATTTGACTGATGTTTTACAACTTATCAACACAACTTTTGAGCTTGATTATTATTGGGTTGGCAACGTTTGTCATGTCGGAAAGGTACAGCACGACTTAACCGATACACCTATTAAATATGGTAGTAGTGATGCCCTTATATCTGTATCTAAGGAGAATGCGAACTATAAGATAGTTGATATGATAACAGGTTACGGTTCATCTGATAACCTGCCATATTATTATCCTAATGATGATGAGTTTGGCGAGGCAGTGTTCAATACAGAGAATATCAGCAAGGATAAAGTTAGTGTAGAATTATCAAAGTTCCTTAAAGATTCAAGATATAATGATACTCTTATCCTTTATAAAAGCAAGGAAGGAAAAAGTTACAATGGAAGTGTAGATGTAAGCTCGCATACATTCGATAGATTTACTACCCCATCTAACTTAACACAAGCTGATAATCAGTCTAATCCAACTGTTACTTGTCGATTTTCGTTTAGTATTCCAATCAGCGCGATTAAGGGGCAGTCGGTAGATTTGACGAACTTGAATTTTAGCTATGAATTAAATAGTTCTGTTTCGAGAAAAGACTATATAACAAACGTTGGTAATGCCGTCAAGAGCATATATATATTCAAAGGAAAAGAGTTGTACAAGACTATCTCTAATAAGATGAGTTTTGGAAGTGTTGCTACATACACATTTGAAGAGGATGGAGATTTCACATTATCTATAGAATCTGAGTTTTCTTACAAATGCAAGGTGTACAAAAATAGTGCTGGCATTAATGACTTTTATGGCGCGGATAGTTGGAATGTTGCTTTTAGTGGAAGTATTGAGTTCTTATACGAGTTAAAATCTGAATATGAATGGAGGAATGGTGACAAGTATATTCCTTACAGTGATGCCGGTATTAATGTAAGTGGAATCGGCGAGGCAAATTGCATTGAATATGACTATCAATTTGTAAAAGATGGTGACAGATATGGATTCAATAAGGTTTATACTGGAACTGAGGATAATGCAGTAAAGGTAATAGTTACTGATAGAGTATGGATTGCACCATCATCAGTACTGATGCCTTCTGTATATCGCAACACGAAAGGTGCAGAGCGTTTTTATTACGCTTTGAATAACACCCACAAATTGCCAAGCGGTAGTGGATATTACGAGTTTGCAAACTTGTACAAGAAAGGCAATCCTCATCAAGGAACTGTTACTTTTGATGGTATAAAGCCAACTATCAATGGAATTGTAAATGCGGAAGGACAGCTATTCGGAGAGATTGCAGATGTTGCTTTTGATAAAGAAGATAGTGACGTAAAGGATAGCAATGGAAATTATATTCATAGCTATTTCTATATGAAGTTGCACAAATTTAATGGTGATTTTGGATTTGACTTATTTGCTCATGCTTTGGCTAGTGAATCAGCAAAGATAAATCTCATCAAGAGTAACGGATGTCCTGCTTGTTCATTTGTGATTTACAAACAGCCGAGTGCTGACAATTCAAAGTACTATAACTGCGTAAGTGTCGATGAAAATGGAAACTTAAAGCAAGTTAACACAGATAAGAATGACTACATATTTGCTAACGCTAGCGATGCTTACGAAGATAAGCTAAACCAAGATTCAACTCAGAAAGAGTTATGGATTGCAGTTCAGAAGGACACATCAACACTAGGTATCGTGATGCCAAACGCGAGTGCTGGATTTAAACCGCAAAAGGGAGATTTGTTTGTTATCACAGGCATAAAACCTCCAAAGGTTCTCGTAACGGCAGCAGAAAAAAGACTAGATGATGCTCTTGTCAAGCACATGAGCGAAAACAATACAGACCAATTTAACTACCCTGTTAAGTTTTCTCGCATATTCTTACAAGAGAATCCTGAATTTGCAAGCAAGTTGAACGAGAATGCAAAGCTGTCAATACAAATACAAGACGATTCTGATAACGATGGAAATCTTATTAGTCACGAAGTTTTTGTCAGCAACTACTCAGTAAAGGTTGATAACGATGAGCTGTCAGAAGTTGAAATTGAGCTTGTTAATTCGTTGGAAGTTACAAAGAGTGATACTAAGCAGATTATTGATGCAGTAAAAGGAGAAACGGTTAAATCTCTATCTAGTATGGTTGGTGGTAGTAATACCAATGGCTTTAATGCTAGTATAACTGATAAGATGTATCTCTCCAAACTGACAGATGATATTGCCCACGGCACTATCACCTTCGAGAAGGTGCAGAAGTTCTTGCAAGGGCTTGCTATAGGTGAGTCTGGAAAGCATTATATTGATAAGAATGGTGGCGCAAGTCTCTCCGACGTTGTTGTTGACCGCATTCATGATGCTGCCTCTACGCCTTCAGATAGAGTTATTATTGGTGCTCAAGGTTTCGACCTCTATATGGGCGATGACGGAAAGTCACATATGTACCTCGATAATATTGTCGTTCGACAGAAGTTTTTCGCCTCTTCCGCAGAGATACGAAAGATAAGTTATTCGGGTGGAACTACGATATTCTCGAATGCAGGTAGTACGCTTGCTAAGGTGTCAGTAATTTTCGATGCTGATGGTAATTGTATAGGATATAAGTGCTATGCGTGTGCCGATGATGGTACTACCAGGACCATGAACTGGTGGCGTATAGGCATGATGGCACTTTGTCAGACCTTTAATGTTAAAGCTGGCAAAAATGAAAAATTGCAAAATAGATATTATTGGCGACTTGTCGTTGGCGTAGGTCAGGAGATACTGGATGATGGTAAGCTCTATGACTACGTGGTGCTATCTAATAAGGAAAAGTTTCTTGGTTCTGAGTCTATCGTGCCGACTTATGCAAATAAATTGGTAACGGCAGATGGAACTAATATGCTTGTATTCGGAGATTATGGCATAGAGGTGTCTGCTGCTGAAAGCATGGGTAGCATGGCTGGTATACTTATGAAACTTGAAGATAAGGAGACAGATGAAGGTGGGAACTTAATAGCTAACCGCTATTTCTACGGCTATGAGAGTGGTATTGCTCAAGATGCTCCAGCGGAAGGTGATGTCATTGTACAAGTTGGTGACCAGATATGCTGGAAGAGCCGCGGTAATCTCATTAAAATCTCTACATCGACCGAGGACAATGCTACCGATAATGCTCCGGCAATCACTATGTATCATAACTTAGGAGCACTGTATTCTACGGGAAAAAAGGATTCTGCTGGTATGGAAATTATCAGTCCATATCAATGGAAGACCTGCACGTGTGTTATATCGCCAGAGCAGGTGAAGTTCAATGCTAATAATTTCATGTGGTTTACAGAAGACCCTGAAAAACCTTTCTCTCCTATCACGGTGTTTTATAATATCGAAACTAACGGTATGTTCCGTGTTGGCTCTAGTGGTAGGTTGTATGGTAATAATGTAGAAAACGGCACTGCAAAAGTGTCTGTTTGCTGCTACAAGGTGATGGGAGATACGAAAGATGTGCTTGATGAATGCTGGTGGGAATCGTCTTGTCAGGATATTAAGATAGATTCTCCATATACAGGTAGAACAGATTTGCAAACGAATGATGCTGCCGCTCAGAATCTCCCTGCCTATTTTACACTGGATTGTTATACGCTTTCAGTAACAGCTGATGGAACTAAACATCGTGGGGACGTGCTTCTTGCAACTATGGATATTCCTGTACTCAAAGATGGCGATAAAGGAGAAAAAGGTGACAAAGGAGATAAAGGCGAGCAAGGTGAGCAGGGCTTGCGTGGTCTGCAAGGTGAGACTGGTGAGCAGGGTATTCCTGGCACTCCAGGCAAGGACGGCAAGACTACTTATTTCCATATCAAGTATTCTTCTGAAGCCAACCCTACTACAGCGGCACAGATGACTGAAACTCCAAATACGTATATCGGTACGTATGTGGACTTCCTTCCTAACGACTCTACAGACCCTAACGTTTACACTTGGAGCAGATTTGAGGGTTTGCAGGGTAAGGACGGCACGAACGGCATACCAGGCAAGAATGGTGCAGATGGACGTACCAGTTACCTGCATATCAAATACTCAAATGATGGTGGTCAGACACTGACTGTCAACGACGGCGAGACACCTGGCAGCTGGATAGGTCAGTACACCGACTATGAACAGAAAGACTCTACGAACGTTACCAAGTACACTTGGAGCAAGATTAAGGGTGAGCAAGGCGACAAGGGTGAAAAAGGCGACCCTGGCGTTGCTGGAGTTTCCCCAGTCACTTATACTGTAGATTTCTTGTTGCAGGAGAAAAAAGTCTATATCTATGTTCATAAGATACAGGAGAAAACTAATATAACACACCTTATTAGCAAGTGGAATAATACGCTGACGTGTAATGTATACATTAACGGAGAATATCTTGCGTATAAGGACAGTGACGTGATGAGTGATAGCTATATTGACCTTTTGGCTTTCCCGTCAGCTAAGACTATTGATATTATTCTGAAGCAGAAAGACGGTGACGAGCAATTAGCTATAGGTAATTATACTATCGGCAGTGAGTTCGAATATCAGATAATTCCAGAGGTGGTTATATTTGATACTAACGATGAAGGGAAACTTCTCACTCCCAAGCAGTCGGCTGAGATTAAATGTTATCGTAACGGTCAGGATGTAACGAACAATTGTGGTTTTTCGCTTACCAACAACCATCATTTAAATTGCACTCCTGGTCCTGGTCAAAAAAAGAACATGGTTATTATCCAGAATATAACTAATGTTACTGTAGACGGGATTACAATGCCCGCTCAGAATGGATATGCTCAGGTTCAGATTACAGACGAACATGGTGGATTACACTACGCTTATGTAAAATTCCAGGTTAATATCACCAAGTTTGTAGCCCATGTGTATAGCAATAATAAGACTTTGACTTCTCAGTATTCTGAAATATCGGGTAAGGTGAATGATATGTCGGGTAAGCTGGATGGTTTGCCGACAGGCAATGAACTAAAGGAGTGGAAAAGCTCTATCATACAGACGGCAAGAGAAATCTCCCTCTCTGTAAGCGAAAAGTCTATTGGAAGGAGAAATATGCTTGTGGGGAGCGCATTCCTGCGTGAGGATAACCATGTCGAAATAAATGAAGCAAGAATCGAGATGAACACGGGCTATCAGGGAACTAATTGCATCAGAATCAGTGATGATACTACGGACGGGATTACACGCTATCCTGGTGCATTTTGGGATGGTTCGCAAGGAGGTAAGAGTGTTAGGATAACAAAGGGCAAGAAGTATGTTATATCGTGTTGGTATAAGACTAATAATGCAAATGGACATCTATCCCTCGAAGCCCTTTATACAGATAAGCAGACGAATGCCGAAAGAAAGGGACCACCAAAATATCTTTCGGCAGGCAGTTTTGCCCTTAAGCCTAATCAGTGGCAATTATTCACAACGGTCATAGATACAACCGATGCAGAGTATGATTATATTGCCTTCAACTTCTACGAATATTGCGGCGTTGAATCCGGTTTGATTGAAGCCTATATTTGCCGTCCTATGGTCGAGGAAGGTGACACCTATGGTGGCTGGACGCTATCGCAAAACGATTATGACATCATAGGTGCAAACCTGATTGATAATTCAAGGACACTTGATGTTGGCGGTAATGTGCTGGAAGTAAAGGGTCAGAAAGCTCTTGTGGGCGATGCTTATGAACTCACATATATAGGCTCTGACGACTACAATACATTCTACCGAATAAAGGGCAGTACATTCAAGCTCGGCGTAGATTATACTATCAGCTTCGAGGTAAGGGGTGATGCTAAATATATGGGCGCATATTGCTATTATCCTATCACAAACACCAAGTTCACTTTCTACGCAGAACCGCAGAATGGTGCAATGACCGAAGTGACAGATGTCGGAAAGGTTGATAATTATGTTGCTTTGATTGAAGTTAAAGAGCTATCTAAGCAGCAGAGGGTGTGGAGTCATTTTCGATTCAAGGATAGACTTCCTGAGCATATCTACTTCCAGTTCCCAAAGAATGCGCAACAGACTGGCGTAACATCTTGGAGTGTAACCATCACGAAGCCGAAAATCGAGGTAGGTGCAGTCGTTACTGAGTACACTGAGCGCAAGAGTGACCTTGTGGATAAGGCGAGTCTGAAGGCTGCTGGTATTGTTGTTGACTCTGAATCTGTCACGCTCTACGGCAATCAGGTACACATCAAGAAGAACAAGACTGATACAAACGATACCGTGCTTATCGACAACGAGACAGGTCAGGTGTCGGCAGGGCTGATAAATGCCGAGGATGTTGTAGCAAAAGGTATTAAAACGCAAAAACTGGAAGCGCAAAATCTGAATGTGACAGGTAATAGCCGACTTGGAATCTTCGAGATAAAGACATCGAGCATAGACGAGAGGGACCAATATTCCATAGCTGGCGATATGATTACATATAGGGGTAGCTATAAGCTTCCTGACGGGAAAACGGACATTACTTCTATCGATGGTTTAGCTTACTTGATGTACAAGCCTTTGTTTATCAGGCAAGGAGCTCCAGAAAATGGTAGGTATATGAGACTCGGAAATAACTACACGGAATGGGATGATTGTGGAACTGGTAATGGCGATAGTTATCTATTCAACGGTGCGTCGGCAAGATACGTGTGCAGCGGAAGCAGTAACTGCACGTATTATGCCCTACCGATGAATCTGACTTACAATACCGGTTATTTCCCAGTCTCGTACATATATGCAACTAAGGCCACGCAGAATGACCCTGCGTTTGCTATTAATGTTGTTAAAACAAAGGATAGTAGCGATGGAACGCGCACGGCTTTGCAGACAAACGGCGCTATACGGGGTGTTATTGCCCCTAATCTGAGAATTATGAATTATAGCGGGCAAATAAGCAGTTCTGATTGTATAGTGATAGTTACGAAAGGTGGCATTACATTGAAATTGCCAGCTGGTCCTGTTGTAGGTCAGACTTTGCTGATTTACTCTAAAGTGTCGTCAAACGTGTATATCGAGTATGACAGTTCTGGTGGTTACGGTACAGGGAAGATGTATTCAGATGGCAGTTTGCAGACTAAAATAGAGATAGGTAGAGCAGGTACTTTTACCTATTTCATTTTTGATGGAGAGAATTGGTGTTATGCTTACTTCAACGGTTCGCATAGAAATGCGTAAATAATTATAAAATATAAATAAGCTTATGGAAATAACAGGAACAATTAATGTAACTGAGCTGTCCGCAGTAGACAAGCTCAATGATACAGACACCTTACTTCTTATACGTAAAGAAGGTGAATCACAAAAGTGCTACAGAATAGCAGGTTCTGATTTTCGTGGAAAATCGGCATACGAGGTTGCTAGGGATGCAGGATATGAAGGTACTTTCGTGGAGTGGCAAGAGCAGGTTAAAACCATTTCTAAATTTACGGTTTCGTTTGACCCGAAGTCTGGATGTCTGTCTATAGACAGTTAAATATCAGTATTACAAGAATCATATATGTATATAATATGTAAAAGTAAAATATTATGGCTAAGAAAGTAATTAAAATTATCCCAACTAAGGTGGGTACAGCCTATAGTCCTACTTATGCGTATCAGTTGCTCGACTACATCGTTATTGATAGTGTAACTGTATATATCTGCAAACGGGTAGACCCAAACACTATGACAAGTGTCGGTCATCCTCTTACGGATACCGACTGGTGGGATAAGGGTGTAGATTTGTCTGAGGCTATCGACAAAGCACAGATGGCTATCAGCAAGGCGCAGGTGCTTTCCGATAAGGTGACGGAGGCAGAGAAGTCACGTGAATCTGCTGAGAAGATGCGTCGCGCTGCCGAGGCTAACCGTGTGGAAGCTGAGAAGAAGCGTGAGATTGACTTCAAACAGTCAAAAACTAGTGCGGACGATGCAACGAGAAAGGCATTGTCTACCTACTCGCATCCTCCTTATGTAGACGCAGATGGTTACTATTACAAATGGAATGTGACAACTGATAGCTATGACAAGACGGACGTGAACCTTACTGGTAAGGCGTTTCAGATTAAGAAGGTTTTCGCTTCTGTATCTGCGATGAATGCAACAGATGTTAATACATTCGCAGAGAATGATTTTATCCTCATCAATACCGCTAATGTGGAGGATGAGGATAACGCCAAGCTCTATGTTGTCGCTCTGAACGAACGAGGGCAGAAGTTTTATTCCTATCTTGTAGATATGAGCGGTTTCCGAGGTTTTACGGGCAAGACCCCTCAGTTCCTTATCGGCAATGTGACTACCCTAGCCGAGGACGCAGAAGCTACGGCTTCCGTGTCGGCTTCTGGTACTGATACAAACGGAAACCCTGTCTATAAGCTTAATCTCGGTATTCCGAAAGGCATCCGTCTCCGCTTTGCCGACCTCACGGAAAGTGACAAGGCAGAATTGATGAAGCCTGCTACCGATGCCGCTGCGGAATCCAGGACACAGACCGAAGCATGTAAGACCGCAACCGATAACGCCAATGCCGCAACTGAGAATGCGAATACTGCGACCGAGAATGCGAACACCGCAACGACAAATGCCAACAATGCGGCTGATAAGGCTAATAAATCCGCAGACAATGCCGATGCAAAGGCGAAGTCTGCGGAGGTTGCAGCGCAAAAAGCAAACGAAGCTGCTGACAGAGTAGATGCTTCTATCACGGACATTACAGAGCAGAAGCAAGCAGCCATTGATGCCGCAAACAGTGCGAACAAAGCTGCCGATAACGCTAACAGTGAAGCAAGAAAAGCCAACGAGGTAAACACTTCCATCACCAATGCCGAGGCATTGAGGGTTAAGGCAGAGGAAGGTCGTGTCGCTGCGGAATCAAAGCGAGAGACTGATTTTGCAACATCTAAGCAGGCAGCTCTTGATGCAGCTGATAATGCTAATGATACTGCCAATCATCCTACATATATCGGGGAAGATAACTATGTATACGCATGGGATAAGGACTCGCAATCTTACGTAAAGAGCAATATCTATGTAAAGGGCGAAAAAGGCGACAAAGGAGATAAGGGAGAGCAAGGTATCCAAGGTGAACAGGGTATTCAAGGCGAACAAGGTATTCAAGGTGAACAGGGTATTCAGGGTCTCCAAGGTGTAAAGGGCGATAAGGGCGAAAACGGAAAATCCCCTTACGTAAAGAATGGAAACTGGTGGATATATGATGACGTACAGGGCGAGTTTATTGACAGCGGTGTGTCCGTCTCTTCTTCCTATCAGCTTACAAAGGAGAAGGTAGAAAAAGTGCTTACTGGTGACATCACGTCACACACTCACAGCAAGTATGCGCTAGGAACATCGCTTACGGAAGAAGTGCAGCGTGCGACCGACAAGGAAGCATCTTTGCAAGCCATCATTGACATCATCAACGGTGCATCAACAGTTGAGGGTTCATTCCGCAAGGCGATTGCTGACCTTATCGGTGGAGCGCCTGAATCACTTGATACACTGAAAGAGATTGCAGATAAGTTAGCAAAGGATGATGATTTGCACAAATTAATCGAGGAAGCCATCGCTCAGAAAGCTGATAAGTCAACTACGCTCGGAGGATACGGAATAACCGATACCTATACCAAGGAGGAGGTTGCGACTATTCTCGCAGCGTATCTTACCACTGAGGTTGCAAGACAGACCTACCAACCGATAGGCAATTATCTGACCTCCCATCAGTCGCTAGACGGATACGTGAATGCTATAAACGTAAGCGGTTCGGGCAATGCGGTGACATCAATCACAAAGAGCGGAAAGACGTTAGCTGTTGTAAAAGGTGCAACATTCCTCACCTCTCATCAGAGTCTCGCAGGATATGCAACTGAGACTTGGGTCAAGGGGTTGAAGTATATCACAGATACTGACGCAGCAGCCAAGTATCAGCCTAAGGGTAATTATCTTACCTCACATCAAGATATTAGCGGAAAGAGTGATAAATCTCACACTCACAGTGTTAAGATTAATGGTGTGACTAAGACGATTGCTGCCACTGGTGGCACACCTGTGGATTTGGGTAACTATCTTACCTCTCATCAGTCTCTCGCAGGATATGCAAAAACTTCGCAGTTGCCGACCAAGACCAGCCAGCTCACTAACGACAGTGGATTCCTCACCTCTCATCAGAGTTTGGCAGGATATGCAACTGAGACTTGGGTCAAGGGGTTGAAGTACGTCACCGATGCAGATGTGGCAGCTAAGTATCAGCCGATAGGCAATTATCTTACCTCACATCAGTCGCTTGATGGATACGTGAATGCTATAAATGTAAGCGGTTCGGGCAATGCGGTGACATCAATCACAAAGAGCGGAAAGACAATATCTTTTATAAAAGGTACTACTTTCCTCACCTCTCATCAGAGTTTGGCAGGATATGCCAAGACTTCGCAAATACCAACTAAGGTATCACAGCTCACTAACGACAGTGGATTCCTCACCTCTCATCAAAGTTTGGCAGCATATCTTAAAACTGCTGATGCAGACAGTAAATATCTTGAGAAAACAGCAAAAGCAGCGAGCGCATCAATTGCGGATAATGCTTCCAAAGTTAATGGTCATACCGTCTATGCAAATGTGCCATCGAATGCTAAATTCACTGATACGGAATATGTGATTCCTACGCTCTCATCTGCTCCTACATCAAGCACGCTCACATTTACAGACAATGGAGTGACACGCTCGTTCAAGGTAGGATATATGTGCCGAGTAGCGGACAGCTCTGCCGAGCATGGATATAAATTCTATCAGCTCTACAACATAGCGAACGGCAAGGCTACGTGGGGAGAGATTAGCGGAGGTGATTACAATGAGACCGTGACGGTGACGCTCAAAAGTACAGTATCATCGTCAGATAGCAAGCTGAACGGTGTTGTTGTGACCGTCAAGAACACGATGAGTGGAGAGACACAGACGCAGACCTGGAAGGGAACACCGCTTGTGTTCAAGATTCCTTCGGTTAATACGTATACTGTGAGTGCAAGTAGCGTAAGTGGATACGTTACACCAGTAGAACTATCCTATACTGCTGGCATAGGTACAAGTAGAGCTGTTGCGATAGCATATAAATATATCCCTGTCGGTATATATATATATGATACGGATGGTAATTTCACCAAGGCCGATGATTGGAATACCGCTAACAACGGAAAGGCGGTCGGTGTGTCTGTGCGTACCGAGAATAGTGCGTTCGTGATTGCGCCTACATTCGATAGCGCAAAAAAGCAATGGGGCGGTTACGGTACGACTATATCTGGAATTGTAACATCTACCGACCCCGTGACGGCAAAGAAGGACTACGCAGGAGAATTGAACACAGACAGGATTATTGCGCAGCTCGGTAAAGGTAACGCTCCCGCCGCAGAATACTGCCGCAGTCGTACCTTTAAGAACGGCAAGAAAGGCTATTTGTGGTCATTGGGCGAAGCACAGGATGCTTACAACAACCAGGCAGCGATAGATGCAGCAATGAGCAAAATCGGTGGTACTGCTATAACAATGGACAGCTATCATTGGACTTCCACTCAGTACTCCAGTAACAACGCCTGGTCTCTGCTTTGGAGAAATGACTTAACGTTCTACAGCCCTAAGGACGCTGACCGCTCTGTCCGTGTCGTGTTCTCTATTTAACACTTAGACTTTGTTATTTTACCACATTTCTTCAAGCAAGAAAAAGGTAGTAATGGAGAATATACTTTAAAACGAAATTATATTGTAATAATATGGTTAAAACATTTGGTGAAGCAGCCGATTTTGCGGCTTTTAGGGTGATAGATGGCGACATCTACAGAGTGGCATGGGCAAAGACCATGCAGGTTGAAAAAACAGAGGATGGGCAGGAAAAGGAATCCTCTCTGTGCGATTACATGCTTGAGCGGTATGACTACAATCCTAGCATGGATTTGGTGTTGAACGACATCTTGGCGAGTGGCGAACAGGCAAGCATGGAGGAGATTAGAGAGATTAGTGAAGGTCTTGGCGCAGAGCCATTGGAATACATGAAGAAGGCGATGCTTGCCTACATCGAAAAGTACGATGCTTCTTCGTCCGTAAATTCCTTCCTGCTGAACGGCATGGAGGTATGGCTCGACAAGGCTACACGAGTAGGACTGATGAACTCTACCACCATCGCTAAGAGCATGGGACAGCAGAAGACGACCCTCTGGATGGGCAGCTATCAGTTGGAGGTAGACTGCGACAAGGCTATCCAGTTGCTCTCTGCATTGGAAATGTATGCCCTGGAGTGCTTCAACGTGACGGCTGCGCACAAGAAGGCAGTGAGCGAGTTTGATAACACTGAGGGTGTCCTGACCTATGATTATAAGTCAGGTTATCCAGACAAGTTAAAGATGGAGGTGTAGGCTTATGTGGTATCTTGCATTTATCTCATCCCTCCTTCTAGGAGGCTATCTACTGTTGATGGCTTTGCGCTTCGGCATCCCTAATATGGTGAGCGATACCTACTATCAGTTGCAGCCTACTACGGGCAGTGAAATCGCTCCTTTCAAGCAGCCTCGCAACATGGGTTGGCTCTTCTCGCTGATCATGGTTGCGGTGGCTTTCCTCATGCTTATCTGCCTGCTCGATATGGGCAGGGGCATTCAGTTCCTAGCCTTCCTGGGCTGTGCAGGCTTGTGCTTCGTAGGCTTTGCCCCGAACTACTGCGACCGTGATGCCTATTCCGTGCATAAGACAGCGGCTATCGTGGCAGCAGCAGGTTGTGTAGGCTGGTGCTTGTCGGTATGCTGGTGGATAACGTTCGTGATAGCCTTGATATATACCATCTATCTTGTTGCCATTGATTTCTTCAAGGTGGCAAATGGTATCTGGTATATCAGTAAGGATGTCAAGTTCCATCCTTGGTATTGGCTTGAGATAGCAGGGTTCGCAGATGTGTTCCTCACGTATTTATTTGTAGAATTATTCATTATCTAGTATGAAGATTATCAAGAATAAAATTATTCCCCCTAGAGGTTTCAGTTACGTGAACCTCTTCGGGGTTCTCTTCACAAGAAGAGACAAAAAGATTAGTGACGTGACCTTCAATCATGAGCAGATACATACCGAGCAGATGAAGGAAATGCTCTATGTGTTCTTTTATCTATGGTATGTAATGGAATGGCTTGTAAGGTTGATTATCCTCAGAGACAGTCATAAGGCTTACCGTGCAATATCGTATGAGAGGGAGGCTTATGCCAATCAGGAGAACCTCACGTACCTTGAGGGAAGGAAACGTTATCATTGGTTTTCGCATATATTCTAAAAGATAAGGCGGTTTACAACATGTAGCCGCCTTTCTTTTTGCTAGCAAAAACTTACAGATTGTTACTTTTTGTAAAGTTTAACACAAAAATATTCTCATTTTCGTTATTTTTGTACAGAAAAGGGTATCTTTGCACCATCATTTAATTTAAATCAACGAATTATGAACAATTAACTATAGACAAAAGGAGGTATTTCAATGACAGAAGAACAAAAAGACGAAGTCCATCGGTTAGTTCAATCAGTCGGTGTTGTACAGTTGTCAAGAGTAATGTTTAAGGACATGGACGTTAGCGAAATTATAAACGTCATTATCCTTGCAGGTAGAGGCTACAGCATAAAGCTACTCACTTGGTTTAAGTATTATTGTGAAGTGATGCCTCTGTTTATCATGCTTTTTCATATTGCATGCATGGTAACATTTGCGTCTCATGAAAAAGAAATGTGCGTATGGTTTAAGGAGAATTGGGTATCGGCAGCATTTATCTATTTTTCCGTTTACATCCATCCGCTTGTACTTATAATTGCGAGCAGATTCTTTTGGCTCTGCTACAGATGGCGTATTCCGATGATAATCTACCTATTTGGGATAAATGCTATTCATATCGTATACTGGAATGTTTTTACCACCAACGAAATGGTGGAAGCTAATGTTGTAATACTTGTAATGACCATTATATTTTATGTATATGGTTTTGCCGATAAGTATTTCTCAGGCAAGGGCTGTCAAAGTTTAATCTCTAGATTATAATGATATGGGAAAGTTATTTGGTTATCACACCTTGGGAGTGTTATTAAAATCGTTATCGGATTCTTGTTTTCGAGCAGACGAGCAAGAGAAGAGAGGGGAGAAGGTAACTGCTTGCGGAATGAGTAGCGATGAGATAGAAGACCTTTGTGAGAACTATCTGCCGTATGCTCTCAACCCGATGCTATCTACCGAGGAAGTCAAGGAGAAACTGCACGTTTCTGATGCTACATTGAATCGAATGGTTGCTAGGGGTGACATTCCGAATGGCGAATGCAAGAAACGTGGGCACACCCGATATTGGAAGAAGTGGGATATACTACACTTCATTAAGAGTAAGAGAGGTAAGTGATTGCCTCTCTTTTTTATTATTTATGATATTACCTCATATCACCTTAAAGCACTGATAATCAACCACTAAAAGAAAGTGTGATAGAGTTATATTTACTCTCCCCTATTCTTCGTACCTTTGCATCCGTAACGTTACAATAGTGTTAGTTAATATTAAGGATAACTTAAAAAGATTGTATCATGGAAATGACAGATGCAAAGGTCGTGGAGAAGAAAATCTACGAAGATGGTAAAAAAGAGTATGCCAGCAAGGGCTTGGCAGGAACTGCCCTCGGAATTGGTATCGGTGGTTTGGCTTTAGCTTTGCTCAACGGCAATGGTCGTGGTGTATTCGGCTCTCTCGGCGGCAGTAATATGCCTGAGAACGTAAACATCAACACATACGGAGCTAATTCAAGCTCTAATCAGCCAACCGCCTTACAGGTAATGGAGAAGGAATGTGCTGATGAGGTGAAGCTGCTTACTGATATGTTCGGTTTGAAGCTCGACACCGCTAACAAGTTCTACGCTATGCGTGAAACTGACATCGCAGAGAAGTTCTCTATGTACAAGGGTGCTAACGATGCTATCAACGCTGAGAATCGCCGTGCAATGGAGGCTGAGTTCGGTCTGTACAAGTCTCAGATTGATGCGGACTTCGGTCTGTACAAGAATCAGAGAGACCAGTATGATGCGTTGCAAGCAAAGTATTGTGACCTCGACAAGAAGGTTGCCGTGATGGAAGCTCTTACTCCTTACAAGGAGAAGCTTATGATGGCTTACGTCAAGGAGAACACTTGCAACTGCTTGCGAGGGCAGTTGATGCTCCCGAACACTCCAGTACTCCAGGGATTCGGTAGTTACGGCGGCTGCAACTGCGGCACTACAACCACCACAACGCCCAGCACTGGTGCGTAGCAAGGTTGTTAAGCCCAAGAAAAAGAAATGAGTTGGTGAGGGGTATCTATCTCTCGTAGGTGATGCCCTCTCACCTCTCTATATCACCAACTTAAAGATATTGATTATGATGAATTTTGGAAACAGCCCTTTGCTTGATATGGGCACAAGTCAGCAGCAGCCGCAGATGATGGATGCCGAACTACAGAAGATGTACGAAGCAATACAGCAGAAGCGAGCATCTATCAATATGCAAGCGCAGCAGTCACCCACCCCACTCTGGGATGAGATTGATAAGATTGAGGACAATCTTACAGGGGCGCAACGTCAGTACTTGATGCAGAATCAAGAGTACGTCAATAGCTTGCAATATGTGTCTAAGCTAGTACAAGATGAGGAATTGCGCATCATACGCCCTCGTATTGAAAGCACTCAGCAAGGACAGGAAGCATTGAAGAAGCATCTATCTTTGATGCAACGGTTGAGAAAAGAAGTAGCGCAAGCAGAAGAACAGAAATCTGCTATGCTCAACGACTATATGACTAACCACAGCGACAAAACTTGGCAAGAATATCTCGTTTGGTACAACAAAACAAAGAAAGGAGAAACTAAGAAATGAACGTAACAGAACTGAAAGAAAAACTGCTTACATCTTTGGATTTGTGGGCAGACGCAAGAATTAGCGACATGGTTAAGGAGAATCCTGCACTGGCTATCCCTTCCGTGTACATGAAGCGAGCATCACACAATATCATCGCAAAGCACAAGGATAGTTGGGGAAAGAGTATTGATAACGCTACCCTATTCATTGCCGATGAGAACGGAAACATAGATGCCAACACGATATTTGAAGATATGATGCAGATGCTAAAATCCGTGGAAGATTACAAATTCGATGTAGGTTTTATTCACGGACATATCGACAAAGGAGTTGTGTCTATTGACCTGCCAGATGGAATTGCTACTGCTATCCTCTTTGGAAGCAAGCGAAGCATCAACTTCACAGAGGAGGACTTTGTAGAGTTGAAAGATTTGATAATAGGTTAAAATATACAAGATATGGAAACAAAAGACATTATGAGTAAGTTTGATGAGCTTTACGGAATGATGGCATCATCAACTAATGTAAAGTATATGCGCACATTCGGAGATACGATGCGCTGCATGATGAATGATATGGCAGTAAAACACCCAGAGTTGGCACAAGAGTATCTTGATAAGCTGTGCGCTATCAAGTGGAAGAACTATCTCACCAAGAAGGAGGCATCTGAGATTGTAAACGGTATGAATCCGCCTGCCACTTGGGATATGCAGACGTGGCTCAACGCAATGAATAGCCTCGGACTTGCGACAGAGGAGAAGCCTTACTACAACGATTATGCTTTGTACGTTGCCATGAATCAGGTTGTAAGCGACCACGGATGTACCATCGCAAAGATACTCGGCAAGGAAGATGTTAAGGACATTGGTACAGAACATCTGGTTAAGTATGCCAACCACCTTGCACTCGACTTGTTGAAAGATAAGGATGGTGTGTACGACATCAGAGAGTATTTCTTGAAGTAACACTAAAAACATACGGTTATGAAAAAGGTATTTGAAAACATATTGGCAAGCAACGATATACAGGCTATTAAGAATTGTGTTGCGACAATGGCTGATTGTTGCGAAGTTGGAATGAATGACGGTGTAATGCTTGATATGATGAAGCAAGTTCAATGTGAGATTGGTGAGTGCCATTTTGATGAAGAAATGGCAGATATACATCTTTGTCTCATTAACCAGCTACACACAAAGGATGTTGCTAAAGATTATTGGCACGAAGTCAAGAACGACAACATCACAATTAATGATTGGTGTGTTCTTTGGGGTGAAATGGTAAAACGCAATGACGAAAAGATAAAGAAATGGTTTCCTAAAATCAATGCGCTCGATTACGAACGTAAGATTTTCGATGAGTGCATTTCTTTCTTGAATAACGGAGAATTGCCGTATCATGATTTAAAAGTATAAAGTTTTTCGTTATTCTGAATGAAGTTTCGGTTTTTTTTTGCTATCTTTGCAGAAAGAGACCGAAACTTTATTTTTATTAATTATTCAGGATAACAGATTATGACAGATTTATTAGATTCTTCACAGATTCGGCAGATAGGTGTTACTATATTTTCAGCTATACTTGCCTTTGCAACGCCAACGGAAGGCTTCGTTTTGGCGTTGGTTATCGCCTTTGGATTCAATATCTTCTGTGGTATGAGAGCTGACGGCGTGAGTGTTGTACGATGCAAGAACTTTTCTGCATCGAAGTTCAAGAATGCACTTTTAGAAATGCTCTTGTATATTGTTATTGTGTATGTCATGTATGGAATCATGGTAAGTTGCGACGACAATACAGAAGCATTATTTGTGATTAAAATGCTTACGTACATATTTTGCTATGTGTATATATGCAATTCGTTTAAAAATCTCATTAAGGCGTACCCTAAGAATGTTGCATTCAGAGTTATTTATTACATTCTGAGGTTTGAGTTTGCGAAGGCATTGCCGAGTTATTGGAAACCGATATTGGAGAGATTGAATCAAGAGTTTGATAAAAAAGAGGAGGAAAACAAAAATGGAAGTACTAATTGATAGGGCTTGGAAAAAGGATGGCTATACTATTAGTCGTCTGTACGTGAATGGCAAATTGTTCGGATGCAATACTCTTGAAGATACAGACAGAGGATTGAATCAAGAAATGGATTTGAACGAAATCAAGAATAAAAAGGTATATGGGCAGACTGCAATACCAAGCGGCAGTTATGAATGCGTATATACCTACTCCAACAGATTCAAGAAGATGTTGCCGTTATTACTGAACGTCAAAGGATTTGAAGGAATACGCATACATAGCGGTAACTCTGCAAAAGACACAGAGGGGTGTATTCTTATCGGTAAAAACGATAAGAAAGGATGGGTTAGCGATTCTCGCTTCTGGACAAGCAAGCTCATTCAGACTATGAAGACAGCTTGGGATAAAAAGGAAAAAGTAACGATAGTAATTCAGTAGCTTATGAAACTGATTGATAAGATAACAAGGGTTGTAATTGCCATTGCAGTAGCAATGCTGATTCTATCAATGTTCTGTAGATGCACTACTACTAAGTATGTTCCTGTTACAGAATACAAAGATAGGGTCGTAGTAAAGACGGATTCTTTATTGAAGACTGATTCCGTCTATGTGCATGATAGCGTATCTGTTTATATTAGAGGCGATACAGTCTTCAAGGACAAGTACCATCTTCAATATAAAGACAGATACATTGTAAGAAACAAATCAGATACCTTGATTGTACGAGATTCGATTCCATATAAAGTTGAGGTTGGCAAGCAACTATCAAAGACTGACAGAGCTTTCTTGAATATAGGTAAGATAGCATCAGTTTGTCTTTTTATAGGCATTCTCGCATTTTTAGGTTGGATATACTGGAAGTTAAAACTACATAAACGTTCTTAGTTTTTTCTTATGTTTTTATTTGGTTATTGATTTATAAACAAAAGGGGGTAACCGCACGCGATGTGTAGCCACCCCTAAACATATAATAATGCACAGAAGTTATTCGTCAGCCTGAATAAAAGAGATTCCATACTTTTCAGTATAGTAATTCTCGTTTTTCACACGTATTGTTTGTGAATCGTAATATAATACAGTTTTGTCAACAGTTTCATAGAAATAACCATACTTTTGCCTAAGATGATACATTGCATTTTGTATGCGCTTTGGAGTGATACGAACTTTATATTTTGTATTTTGTTCTAGACCGCTTCTTACACGCCACGATTCCATCTTTCTTGTATGAGTAATCTTCTTACTCAGTTTAGAATAATCGTATGATTTTCTACCAGAAGACCTCCGTTGTCTTACGTATTCATCAATTCTTTTCTGTGTTTCTTCGGTGTGCCTAAGATGATTCTTTGCAGCACACCGAATTATAGTAGTCTTGGCAAATCCAGTAGCATCTGCTATTTCCCTTGAAGACATCGTTGGATATAACTCAATTACTTTCTCTGTAAGACCTTTTACTTTAGAGTACCATACCATAAACTAACGGTTATCACCGCTACCATGCAACTTTCCTCTTAATTGGCGAGAGTGAAGTTTGTCATAGTTCATTTTTCCTATATCACTAAGTTTGAATCCAATATCGTGAGAAAGGGTTGCGCAATACCATAGTACATCACCAATCTCTTTGGCAATTTCCAACTTCTTTTCATCTGTAAAAACAGAATTGTTATCACGCAACACTTTCTTAACCTTATCGGAAACTTCACCAGCTTCACCTGTCAATCCCAATGTAGGATAAATGATAGGGTTAGGATAAATAGCAGTCTCTAGAGCTAACTGCTGATACTCATCTAATGTTAAATTCTTATTTTCCATTTTAATATTTAAAGTTTAAAATTCATGTTCATCACATACTTGGTCGCAAGATGATTCGTGCTCGTTATTGCTGCACCATCCTACGCCGTAAACGTCTTCGTTGTCAAACCAATGACAGTTGCCGCAACATCTTTTATTTTCCATATTACTGATGTTTTACTACTTCCAAATACTTCAACTTTGCGAATCGGTATGAGTGATATATGTCACAAAGATTTTTCACTTTTGAAGTGAAGCACAGAATGCAGCCTGTATAATCATCAAATCCTAAGATGATATACTTTTCTTCTACATACTCTGCAACGTATGCACCAATATCTTTACCTTTATAAAGAACAGGCTCTCCACGATAAGCATAAAAAAAAATCTTTATTTGTCATACGCTACTTGAATTTAATGATAAAAAACTCAGTATCAAGCCACTTGTCGGGGCATAAGCCTTTCTTAGGCTTACCGATGGTGATACTCTCAATCTCCTTTTCGATACGTGGACTATCCTTGCGGTAGCCGTTAATGAAGAGAACGTGGGTGTAAGGACGATAAAGCACCTTTCCACAATATGTTTCTGCCGCCACATCATAAGCTACTTCACAGTTAGTCGTCAGACGTTTAATCCAATAAGGTTTTATCTCCCGATACTCCTCTGTCTTCTCACCTGATACGATTTTATCGAACCATTGCTTGCTGACGGTGAGGGTCAATACTTTCTTTTTCATTTATTCTTTCCTTTTAATCGTTGTTTCGCGGCATTTACACAGTCGCTCAGGGAACAGTTTAATAATTCTACACTTCTTCTAATTTCTTTAGCTTGAAAAGGAGTAATACGAACAGACTTTTCTAATCTGTTCTTTAAAATATTAGATTCCCATTTTACAAGTTTTCTTGAAGATTGTGTAATACGACTATCCAACTTGTCTGCTTTTACAAACTTGTTAAGCCAATAAGGAGACGTTTTATTTATAGCCCTATTCCATATCTTCTTTGCCAATCTAATCTTCATCTTTCCACCTCCTCCCAGTCATTTGCGAGAATACATTCAGTAGGTATAGCTGCAACACCTAAAGAGAACATATTAGACACACACGTTCTGTATGATATTGTTTGAGGGAAACAGCCGCCTCCGCATATAGCAAAGATGTATTCGCTATTTTTACGTTTAACATTCTTCCCTTCCTTCATTCTTCTCAGAGCCTCCGAGAAGTCAAATGTTTGCTTGCTCATAACTACTTGTATTTATATCTGTATCTTACATCTTGGAGAATGTAATACACATCATTAAACATATTACCTAACATACGTGATACACTACTATAACGGCTATACAAGTCTTCTGTTCCAATAGAAGCCTTCGTAGTTATCTGCGCAGCTATCATTCTAAGCTCAGTATCATTTGTCTTCATTATATACGTAACTTCTTCTTAAATGTTGCAAGAATATATATTGAACCACAACAAGGTGTCGTAGATGTGGTTATTAATGCAAATGGGGGTATTAAGTTCCATTGTACTAACTCCCAACCATCATAGCCTTCTTGGTTAAATCTGCCAGACAGAACCTTGGCTATCTCATCGGCTTTGTTGATAACTATTGAAGTTACCATATATTCATATTCATATTTTTCCATATCTCTTAATCTTTATATTGTTCAAATCCGATTTGGAAGTCATTCTCAATGTCTTCCTTATCTACATAACATTCACTTGCTACTGAGCGGCAGAACTCCTCAGCTAATTCTGGGTAGTCTCCGCTCACTGTGGCTAGACAGAACTGATTAGTATCGAAGTCATCAGGTACTGTCATTTCTACTTTAATGCTTACCTCTTTCATGCGCTTTCTTTTTTCTTGTTAAACTTATCGCCTTGGTGATACGGTGGTCTTTGAAATTGACATTATATCCAGCTCCTGGTAACAATATGCGATTATAGCAGAGGTAACGAAATATCCAATAAGGCGTATTGCGCCTCATTATCTTCTTAGCTTGTCTTATCTTCATATACTACTTGTTTTTATAAATACTACATGTCCCCTCATAAATTGTGCTATTTGTATAGATGTCTTTATATTGCGAAATGGAAACCAATCCATTTGCCTTCATTCCATTAAGAATTTCATCATACACACTTTCTATTGCTCTTCTCTTCAATTGCTCCATGCCAAATTTGTCACGGCAATAGTATTGCATTTCAAAATTCGACATTGTAACTCTTGAACGAAGCTTAACGACTTGTGGCTTTATGTATCTAACCTCTATCTTTGGCTTGATGCCTAGTTTGTCAGCTAGCCATTGTTTCCATTTCGGTTTTACATCTTCTCCATCCAAGCAAATAAGAAAGATGTAAATTAGACTAACACTTATATATAAAATTCCCATTCGCTACTTCTTTTTATTACAAGGACAACTCTCAGCGTGAATTACACAAACTCCGTGTTTCGTGTCCACAAACAGATAGTCATGCCCATTCTTGGTAAATACTGTTGTACTAAATTCCTTTGCAGGTTCATTGCTATTAGCCAAAGAGCGAACACCCTCAAATATCAATGCACCTACGAGCAAGCACAAGACGAACCAAACGGCTGACTTGGCTAAGTTTAAAATCTTATTTTTCATACGCTACTTCTTTTTATCTAACCATTCCATTACGCTACTATAGGCATTATCTTTGTAACCTCTCATAAAATACTCCAAATTGCCTCTATCTTTGAGATAATCAGACAATCACCTCTCCAATAACCATACAGATTATCGAGTAAAACACTTGACATTTCATTAATACAACGCTTGATGAGCTTCTATTGCTCAACATTCTTGTTGTAGTGAAAGAGTGAATACGACGCTCTTTTGAGCCATCTCCACCATTTTGAAGAAATCTTCTTTACTTCTATCCTTTCGGGAAGTTCCTCTCTTTTCGTGTGCATATCAATGAGCTTGTTATACTCTTCTATGCTAATTGTTATTTGTCTTTCCATACACTATTACTTTAACCATTTACAATGTTTCTTTTCCCATTCATCAAAAGAAAGAGTTTCATTTACCTTGCCTAATAATCTCATTTGTTGATAGTAGCTATTGTAAGCATCAATCTTCATTTTATATATTTCTCCAAATGTTCCCTTCATATCTTCTTTCTTTTTAAGCATCATACGCTACTTATCGAATTTATTACCAATAACTTCAAGAAATGCGATACATTTGTCTACATCGGAGAGTTCAAACAGATACATGTCGTCATTCACTGTTCCTTTCTTACGAATAAAGAATGCACCACCGTAATCAGAATACATTACAGTTTGTTGACTGCCCGAATTTGTATTAAGAAGAACATCGCCTTCCCAAACCTCTTTGTCCTCACAATCTTTCAGCCCTGTGAATTGGCAGACCGTTAAAGGGTCAACCTGATGTGCCTCGTTTCTATTAAGCATTGATTCACTCTGCCTATCCTCGATGATGTAAGTGTTACCACATTCAGCATAGAAATAACCTTCTACCCATTCTCCGTTGTCAAGACGTTTAGCCTTGAACTTGATATCTTCTATTTTCATAAGCTATAATTTTTCTTTTTCCATTTCAACACGCATCAGGAAATTGTCAGCAAAGTTTTCAAAATCAAACTTGCCATCTATTGTTCCATGAAAGCGATACTTAGTGAAGCACTTCTTGCACTCACAGACCATCATGTAGCCGTAAGGAGTATCACACCATCCGATAATATTTCTAGCGTGGCAACTACAGCTTTTATTATCACACTCCTCATTAGGACAATTAAGTCCTTCACTATACTCTATAGACTCCCAATTACTAATCTTCATCGGGAGCATTTCTTCCATTAAGCTTTTGTCTGCCATAACTATTCCTCCTCAATTTTTACTCCAAACGTAGTGCCGTCGGCAAAGGTGTAATCTTCAAATACTTTTTTATAGCTAAAAGGAATTTCATTAAATCCAATTACTACTTGACTTGCAATACCTTTAGGCATGTAATACCCACTTTCTGTATCTTTCAACTTCACCCAACCGAACGGCTGATGCTTCATCATTTCCTCCCAGCACTCTTCTGCGTTGGCAAAAGGGCGGTACTTTTGTTCTGGCTTAATGCGATACTCTGTATTATTCCAAAACACAATCTCTTTCATTTCCGTCCAATCATTCGGAACATCTGTACCTTCTATGAAACTTGGTTTTGTCCTACACTCAATTACCTTTCCTTCTGCAAAAGCTTTCATGATAGGATAAAATTCTTTAGCTTGATTTCTGTCCATATTACTTTACTTATTAATTATCATCATTATTTGCAGGGCAATTGGAATACTCTGGGCAATAGTCACAAGACTGCCCATCTTTAAGTCTCCAACACGTATAGCCTTCGTAAGGTTCTGTCATATCAATCCTCCAATTTCTTAATAGGTTTCCAATGAGTGATACGAGCCATTCTCCCTTCCCATAAGATGATGAAGTCATTACCATCTTTTGGGACGGTAGTGCTTTCCACTCTTCTGTTTTTAAAAACATTATCAGGTGACATCTTACTTGTTACAAAGACTTCTTCTCCATAAGGTGGCAACCCATCCTCAACAGATACCCAGTCAGACTTTCCTAACTCTATCAAAGCATCATGCAATAAGCTATTCGCTTTTCTCAAAGAAGCATTATGCTTATCGTTTCCAAACTCCAAGCTATCAACATTATTGCTGATAACTTCTTGTATCAGCTCTTTAACTTTCTTCTTATCCATAGTTGTCACAAATTAAAATATTCACGTATCTGCTCACCTGTCATGCGATATACCTCAGATATTCGGCAGTCTCTAATTGGGCTATCCCATGCACTGATATATTCATCATTACAACTACCATCGGCAACACGCTCTACGGCTTCTTCTGTTCCTGTTGCAAATCCAACGCTTAGAAGTTCCTTTTCCTCGTCACTAAGCCCTTTTCCTTCTAAAGCTATATTCAGAGCAATTTGCAACTCGTCATGAGCCTTGTCTGAATAGCCTATAGCCTTATCAATGTGACTATTGATTGATTTCTCTTTCTTATCCATAGTTACTTACTTAAATTGTTTCTTATTCATCCTCCAACTCTTTAATTGCATCCTGCAAATTGACAATCGCTTTTTCAAGTTCTTTCTGTCTGCCTTCTATTACCTCTGTCTTTTCATCAAAGATAGCAGAACATGCATATACAGAAGCAACTTGCATTTTAGCATACTGTATTTTCTCGATAGCTTTTTCTTTGTTCATTTCTTATCCTCCTTTGCCTTTTTAAGATAAAATTCTCTCCAATCTTCAAAAGTCCAATCTCTTGTGTTATGAGTAAGATTGAAAACTTCCGTATCTTTCTCTAACTGGAGTAATAGCCAAGCATAATCTTCATATCGCTGTCTTAGCAATCTCTTGCGACACAATCTTACATGCTTGTATAACTTATAATCAGCGGTTGCAGCATCAAAGATTATTTTACCTATTATTGTTAACAGATAAGCAGATATAACACCTAATGCAATCCAACCTAATATTGTAATTACTAAGTCCATATTCTCTTCTTTTTACCCTCTCCCTTTTACAGGAGAGGGTGGTTAGTTACTCATTAACTTCAACAAACTTTCCGCTTCTAAGTTGATACCAAGTATCAGCTTTGATATTCTCTCCATCAACGTACTCAGTCTTAACACATACTGGAACATCACGTTTCTTTTCATCGCTCCATTTCCATTCTGCCAGAGTTATCCATGAACCTACCTTTGCTTTCGCTATTGAACTGTTGCCAGCACACATGATAACGGAATCTTTTCCAGTGCTATCAATCTTAGCAGAGTCGCCCGATGAGCCAATCTTAGCAGAGTAGCCCGATGAGCCAATCTTAGCAGAGTAGCCCGATGAGCCAATCTGAGCAGAGTCGCCCGATGAGCCAATCTTAGCAGAGTCGCCCGATGAGCCAATCTGAGCAGAGTCGCCCGATGAGCCAATCTTAGCAGAGTCGCCCGATGAGCCAATCTGAGCAGAGTAGCCCGATGAGCCAATCTGAGCAGAGTAGCCCGATGAGCCAATCTGAGCATAGTCGCCCGATGAGCCAATCTTAGCAGAGTAGCCCGATGAGCCAATCTTAGCAGA
>ERZ1034669.34-NODE-34-length-103229-cov-494.701630_pt1 | contig 103229 bp, 89 predicted proteins | sample MGYA00520705_ERZ1034669 | MGnify/ENA primary metagenome ERZ1034669 (study PRJEB33766, sample SAMN09781766) | gut metagenome | biome: gut microbiome | host: Homo sapiens | place: Madagascar | study: EMG produced TPA metagenomics assembly of the PRJNA485056 data... | reverse complement strand
AGACGGTGACTAATCTTGGTGAGGATGCGCTGAAATGGGATAAGGACAATGGTGTATTCACGGCAGCTCATGGCACCGAGACCACCAGCAAAATCACCAACGTTAAAGATGGCGACCTGACGACTGGCAGCACCGATGCCGTTAACGGCTCTCAGCTGAAAACCACCAACGATGCCGTGGCGACGAATACCACCAATATCGCCACTAACACCACCAACATCTCTAATCTGACTGAGACGGTGACTAATCTTGGTGAGGATGCGCTGAAATGGGATAAGGACAATGGTGTCTTCACTGCAGCTCATGGCAACAATACCGCCAGCAAAATCACCAATATCCTGGACGGCACAGTCACTGCAACCAGTTCCGATGCCATTAACGGTAGCCAGCTTTATGACTTAAGCAGCAATATCGCCACCTACTTCGGCGGCAATGCTTCTGTGAATACTGACGGTGTGTTTACCGGTCCAACCTACAAAATCGGTGAAACAAATTATTATAACGTCGGCGATGCACTGGCTGCGATTAACTCCTCATTTAGCACGTCTCTCGGCGATGCTCTGCTTTGGGATGCCACCGCAGGTAAATTCAGTGCCAAACACGGTACTAATGGTGACGCAAGCGTGATCACTGATGTCGCAGATGGTGAAATTTCAGACTCCAGTTCTGACGCAGTAAACGGCTCACAACTCCACGGCGTGAGCAGTTATGTTGTTGATGCGCTGGGGGGTGGTGCCGAAGTCAATGCAGACGGCACCATCACTGCGCCGACGTACACCATTGCTAATGCTGATTACGATAATGTCGGTGATGCCCTGAATGCTATCGATACCACTCTTGACGACGCTCTGCTCTGGGATGCGGACGCCGGTGAAAATGGTGCATTTAGCGCCGCTCACGGAAAAGATAAAACTGCCAGTGTAATCACTAACGTCGCTAACGGTGCAATCTCTGCTGCCAGCAGCGACGCGATTAACGGCTCACAACTCTATACCACCAATAAGTACATCGCTGATGCGCTGGGTGGTGACGCAGAAGTCAACGCTGACGGCACCATCACCGCACCGACTTACACCATTGCGAACGCCGAGTACAACAACGTCGGTGACGCCCTGGATGCGCTTGATGATAACGCCTTGCTGTGGGATGAGACTGCCAATGGCGGTGCTGGAGCCTACAATGCCAGCCATGACGGTAAAGCCAGCATCATCACTAATGTCGCTAATGGCAGTATTAGTGAGGACAGTACCGATGCAGTGAACGGTTCTCAGTTGAATGCGACGAATATGATGATTGAGCAGAACACCCAAATTATCAATCAGCTCGCTGGTAACACCGACGCAACCTATATCCAAGAAAACGGTGCGGGTATTAACTATGTGCGTACTAACGACGACGGCTTAGCGTTCAACGACGCCAGCGCACAGGGTGTTGGCGCTACAGCTATAGGTTATAACTCTGTCGCCAAAGGCGATAGCAGCGTAGCTATTGGTCAGGGCAGCTACAGCGACGTTGATACGGGTATCGCCCTGGGTAGCAGCTCTGTTTCCAGCCGAGTGATTGCCAAAGGCTCCCGTGACACCAGCATAACGGAAAATGGCGTTGTTATTGGTTACGACACCACGGATGGCGAACTGCTCGGTGCATTGTCTATCGGTGATGACGGTAAATATCGTCAAATCATCAACGTAGCCGATGGTTCCGAAGCCCATGACGCCGTTACGGTTCGTCAATTGCAGAATGCGATTGGTGCGGTCGCAACCACGCCGACTAAATACTTCCACGCTAATTCAACGGAAGAAGATTCACTGGCAGTGGGAACTGACTCGCTGGCAATGGGTGCGAAAACCATCGTGAATGGCGATAAAGGTATTGGTATCGGTTATGGTGCCTACGTGGACGCGAATGCACTTAACGGCATTGCCATTGGTAGCAATGCGCAAGTCATTCATGTCAACAGTATTGCGATAGGTAATGGTTCTACGACCACTCGTGGCGCTCAAACCAATTATACCGCCTACAACATGGACGCACCGCAGAACTCTGTCGGTGAATTCTCAGTCGGTAGTGCGGATGGTCAACGTCAGATCACTAACGTCGCAGCAGGTTCGGCTGATACCGATGCGGTCAACGTGGGTCAGTTGAAAGTAACGGATGCGCAGGTTTCCCAGAATACCCAGAGCATTACTAACCTGGATAATCGGGTAACGAATCTTGATTCACGCGTCACCAATATCGAAAACGGTATTGGCGATATCGTCACCACCGGTAGCACCAAGTACTTCAAGACCAATACCGATGGTGTAGATGCCAGCGCGCAGGGTAAAGATAGCGTCGCGATTGGTTCTGGCTCCATTGCTGCCGCGGATAACAGCGTCGCACTGGGTACAGGGTCTGTGGCAACCGAAGAAAATACGATCTCTGTAGGCTCATCTACTAATCAACGTCGTATCACCAACGTAGCCGCAGGTAAAAACGACACCGATGCTGTTAACGTGGCACAGTTGAAGTCTTCCGAAGCTGGCGGTGTGCGTTACGACACCAAAGCTGATGGTTCTATCGACTATAGCAATATCACCCTCGGTGGCGGCAACGGCGGTACGACTCGTATCAGCAACGTCTCCGCTGGCGTCAACAACAACGACGCGGTGAATTACGCGCAGTTGAAGCAAAGCGTGCAGGAAACGAAGCAATACACCGATCAGCGAATGGTTGAAATGGATAACAAACTGTCTAAAACTGAAAGCAAGTTGAGCGGTGGTATCGCTTCTGCAATGGCAATGACCGGTCTGCCGCAGGCTTATACACCGGGTGCCAGCATGGCTTCTATTGGTGGCGGTACTTACAACGGTGAATCGGCAGTTGCTTTAGGTGTATCGATGGTGAGCGCCAATGGTCGTTGGGTCTACAAATTACAAGGTAGTACCAATAGCCAGGGTGAATACTCCGCCGCACTCGGTGCCGGTATTCAGTGGTAATGATCCATTAAGTTAGTGTGACTAAGGGCAAACGCCAAATTGCCTGATGCGTTACGCGCATCAGGCAAGATAAGGCGCTCCGGGTCAACAATCTAAGGGCAATTCTCTGATGAGGATTGCCCTTTTTCTTTACCAGACATCTCCCCCCACAAGAATTGGCCCTACCAATTCTTCGCTTATCTGACCTCTGGTTCACAATTCCCCAATTAAAACTCACATCAATATTGCCAATACATAACATTTAGTTAACCATTCATTGTCATTATCCCTACACAACACAATTGGCAGTGCCACTTTTACACAACGTGTGACAAGGAGATGAGCAACAGACTCATTACACGATGTGCGTGGACTCCAGGAGACCTGCAATGAATCTCTGGCAACAAAACTACGATCCCGCCGGGAATATCTGGCTTTCCAGTCTGATAGCATCGCTTCCCATCCTGTTTTTCTTCTTTGCGCTGATTAAGCTCAAACTGAAAGGATACGTCGCCGCCTCGTGGACGGTGGCAATCGCCCTTGCCGTGGCTTTGCTGTTCTATAAAATGCCGGTCGCTAACGCGCTGGCCTCGGTGGTTTATGGTTTCTTCTACGGGTTGTGGCCCATCGCGTGGATCATTATTGCAGCGGTGTTCGTCTATAAGATCTCGGTGAAAACCGGGCAGTTTGACATCATTCGCTCGTCTATTCTTTCGATAACCCCTGACCAGCGTCTGCAAATGCTGATCGTCGGTTTCTGTTTCGGCGCGTTCCTTGAAGGAGCCGCAGGCTTTGGCGCACCGGTAGCAATTACCGCCGCATTGCTGGTCGGCCTGGGTTTTAAACCGCTGTACGCCGCCGGACTGTGCCTGATTGTTAACACCGCGCCAGTGGCATTTGGCGCGATGGGCATTCCAATCCTGGTTGCCGGACAAGTAACAGGCATCGACAGCTTTGAGATTGGCCAGATGGTGGGGCGGCAGCTACCGTTTATGACCATTATCGTGCTGTTCTGGATCATGGCGATTATGGACGGCTGGCGCGGTATCAAGGAGACGTGGCCTGCGGTCGTGGTTGCGGGCGGCTCGTTTGCCATCGCTCAGTACCTTAGCTCTAACTTCATTGGGCCGGAGCTGCCGGACATTATCTCTTCGCTGGTATCACTGCTCTGCCTGACGCTGTTCCTCAAACGCTGGCAGCCAGTGCGCGTATTCCGTTTTGGTGATTTGGGGGCGTCACAGGTTGATATGACGCTGGCCCACACCGGTTACACTGCGGGTCAGGTGTTACGTGCCTGGACACCGTTCCTGTTCCTGACAGCTACCGTAACACTGTGGAGTATCCCGCCGTTTAAAGCCCTGTTCGCATCGGGTGGTGCGCTGTATGAGTGGGTGATCAACATTCCGGTGCCGTACCTCGATAAACTGGTTGCCCGTATGCCACCAGTGGTCAGCGAGGCTACAGCCTATGCCGCCGTGTTTAAGTTTGACTGGTTCTCTGCCACCGGCACCGCCATTCTGTTTGCTGCACTGCTCTCGATTGTCTGGCTGAAGATGAAACCGTCTGACGCTATCAGCACCTTCGGCAGCACGCTGAAAGAACTGGCTCTACCCATCTACTCCATCGGCATGGTGCTGGCGTTCGCCTTTATCTCGAACTATTCCGGACTGTCATCAACACTGGCACTGGCACTGGCGCACACCGGTCATGCATTCACCTTCTTCTCGCCGTTCCTCGGCTGGCTGGGGGTATTCCTGACCGGGTCGGATACCTCATCTAACGCCCTGTTCGCCGCGCTGCAAGCCACCGCAGCACAACAAATTGGCGTCTCTGATCTGTTGCTGGTTGCCGCCAATACCACCGGTGGCGTCACCGGTAAGATGATCTCCCCGCAATCTATCGCTATCGCCTGTGCGGCGGTAGGCCTGGTGGGCAAAGAGTCTGATTTGTTCCGCTTTACTGTCAAACACAGCCTGATCTTCACCTGTATGGTGGGCGTGATCACCACGCTTCAGGCTTATGTCTTAACGTGGATGATTCCTTAATGATTGTTTTACCCAGACGCCTGTCAGACGAGGTTGCCGATCGTGTGCGGGCGCTGATTGATGAAAAAAACCTGGAAGCGGGCATGAAGTTGCCCGCTGAGCGCCAACTGGCGATGCAACTCGGCGTATCACGTAATTCACTACGCGAGGCGCTGGCAAAACTGGTGAGCGAAGGCGTGCTGCTCAGTCGACGCGGCGGCGGGACGTTTATTCGCTGGCGTCATGACACATGGTCGGAGCAAAACATCGTCCAGCCGCTAAAAACGCTGATGGCCGATGATCCGGATTACAGTTTCGATATTCTGGAAGCCCGCTACGCCATTGAAGCCAGCACCGCATGGCATGCGGCAATGCGCGCCACACCTGGCGACAAAGAAAAGATTCAGCTTTGCTTTGAAGCAACGCTAAGTGAAGACCCGGATATCGCCTCACAAGCGGACGTTCGTTTTCATCTGGCGATTGCCGAAGCCTCACATAACATCGTGCTGCTGCAAACCATGCGCGGTTTCTTCGATGTCCTGCAATCCTCAGTGAAGCATAGCCGTCAGCGGATGTATCTGGTGCCACCGGTTTTTTCACAACTGACCGAACAACATCAGGCTGTCATTGACGCCATTTTTGCTGGTGATGCCGACGGGGCGCGTAAAGCAATGATGGCGCACCTTAGTTTTGTTCACACCACCATGAAACGATTCGATGAAGATCAGGCTCGCCACGCACGGATTACCCGCCTGCCCGGTGAGCATTATGAGCATTCGAGGGAGAAAAACGCATGATTATTTCCGCAGCCAGCGATTATCGCGCCGCAGCGCAACGCATTCTGCCGCCGTTCCTGTTCCACTATATGGATGGTGGTGCATATTCTGAATACACGCTGCGCCGCAACGTGGAAGATTTGTCAGAAGTGGCACTGCGCCAGCGTATTCTGAAAAACATGTCTGACTTAAGCCTGGAAACGACGCTGTTTAATGAGAAATTGTCGATGCCGGTAGCACTGGCACCGGTGGGTTTGTGTGGCATGTATGCGCGTCGTGGCGAAGTTCAGGCAGCCAAAGCGGCGGACGCGCATGGCATTCCGTTTACTCTCTCGACGGTTTCCGTTTGCCCGATTGAAGAAGTCGCGCCAGCCATCAAGCGCCCAATGTGGTTCCAGCTTTATGTACTGCGCGATCGCGGCTTTATGCGTAACGCGCTGGAGCGAGCAAAAGCAGCGGGTTGTTCGACGCTGGTTTTCACCGTGGATATGCCGACACCGGGCGCACGCTACCGTGATGCGCATTCAGGTATGAGCGGCCCAAATGCGGCAATGCGCCGCTACTTGCAGGCGGTGACGCATCCGCAATGGGCGTGGGATGTGGGCCTGAACGGTCGTCCACATGATTTAGGTAATATCTCAGCTTATCTCGGCAAACCGACCGGACTGGAAGATTACATCGGCTGGCTGGGGAATAACTTCGATCCGTCCATCTCATGGAAAGACCTTGAGTGGATCCGCGATTTCTGGGATGGCCCGATGGTGATCAAAGGGATCCTCGATCCGGAAGATGCGCGCGATGCAGTACGTTTTGGTGCTGATGGAATTGTGGTTTCTAACCACGGTGGCCGCCAGCTGGACGGTGTACTCTCTTCCGCTCGTGCGTTGCCCGCTATTGCAGATGCGGTGAAAGGTGATATCGCCATTCTGGCGGATAGCGGAATTCGTAACGGGCTTGATGTCGTGCGTATGATTGCGCTCGGTGCCGACACCGTACTTCTGGGTCGTGCTTTCCTGTATGCGCTGGCAACAGCGGGCCAGGCGGGTGTAGCTAACCTGCTAAATCTGATCGAGAAAGAGATGAAAGTGGCAATGACGCTGACTGGCGCGAAATCGATCAGTGAAATTACGCAAGATTCGCTGGTGCAGGGGCTGGGTAAAGAGTTGCCTACGGCACTGGCTCCGATGGCGAAAGGGAATGCGGCATAGTCGTTTGAGCCCCCTCACCCTAACCCTCTCCCTCAGGGAGTGGGGACCGTTCGGCGCTGTATGTACTCCCTCACTCTGAAACGACACCGCACTCTTTTTTTCTCCCTCGCCCCTCCGGGGTGAGGGGAAAAGGCCGCACTGCTCACCAATTTTCTGCTATCCTGCCCCCGCACTAAGGGGGCAGTATGCTAAACATCGTACTTTACGAACCAGAAATTCCGCCAAATACTGGCAATATCATCCGTCTTTGCGCTAATACCGGCTTTCGTCTGCATATCATCGAACCGATGGGATTTGCCTGGGACGATAAGCGCCTGCGCCGCGCGGGGCTGGACTATCACGAGTTTACCGCCGTTACGCGTCATCATGACTTTCGCGCATTCCTCGAAGCAGAAAATCCCCAGCGCCTGTTTGCCCTCACCACGAAAGGTACGCCTGCTCACAGCGCCGTAAACTATCAGGATGGCGATTATCTGATGTTCGGCCCGGAAACACGCGGCCTGCCAGCGAGCATTCTTGATGCCCTGCCCGCTGAACAAAAAATTCGCATTCCGATGGTGCCGGACAGCCGCAGCATGAACCTGTCCAATGCGGTGTCAGTTGTGGTGTATGAAGCCTGGCGGCAGCTGGGATATCCGGGAGCGTTGTTGAGAGATTAGTTACTGTATGCCGGATAGATGATTACATCGCATCCGGCACGATCACAGGACATTAGATCCCATCCCCATACTCAAATGTATGGTTAATACCGTTGAAATGCTGGTCCATATCCATTGATGGCTTATCGCTGTCTGGTTTACCGACAATACGAGCCGGAACGCCAGCGGCGGTTGTATGCGGCGGCACCGGTTGCAGCACCACGGAACCTGCGCCAATCTTCGCGCCGCGACCAACTTCAATATTGCCGAGGATTTTCGCGCCCGCGCCAATCATCACACCTTCACGAATTTTCGGGTGACGGTCACCACCAGATTTACCCGTACCGCCAAGCGTCACAGATTGCAGAATCGATACGTCGTTTTCAATTACCGCCGTTTCACCCACAACGATGCCCGTGGCGTGGTCGAGCATAATGCCACGGCCAATTTTTGCTGCCGGGTGAATATCGACCTGGAACGTCACAGAAACCTGGTTTTGCAGAAAGATTGCCAATGCGCGACGCCCCTGATTCCACAACCAGTGACCGATGCGATAGGCCTGCAAGGCATGAAAACCCTTCAGGTATAACAACGGGGTTGAGTATTTATCGACTGCCGGGTCGCGGGTACGCACCGCCTGAATATCACAGGCCGCAGAGGCGATCATTTCCGGGTCAGCGGCGTAGGCTTCTTCCACCACTTCACGGATAGCAATAGCAGGCATAATTGGCGATGACAGCTTGTTCGCCAGCATGTAGCTCAGTGCACTACCAAGGTTTTCGTGCTTGAGTAGCGTCGCGTGGTAAAAACTGGCCAGCATTGGCTCACAGTCCGCCAGCGTTCTGGCTTCGGCTTTAATATTGTTCCAGACAATTTCCAGTTCTTCACACGACATTGCTTACTCCACACGATGAGATAATGACCGGCCCGTTCTGCGCGGGCCGGGTCATAGCGGTAACAAAGGTTCCCTGGGGTTAGTGGCTGCTGCGCTCGTCCTTGCGTGCACGACCTAATAACGTCAATGCTGCCTCGCGCGCGTTTTTTCCGCAATATAATACTTGATAAATTTCCTCGGTTATTGGCATTTCAACGCCGAAGCGATGCGCCAGTTCGCGGACTTCTTTCGTATTGCGGTAGCCTTCCACCACCTGACCAATCTTCTCCTGCGCGCTTTGTACATCCATGCCCTGACCGAGCATCATGCCAAAACGGCGGTTACGCGACTGGTTGTCGGTACAGGTAAGCACCAGATCCCCCAGCCCCGCCATGCCCATAAAGGTGGCAGGATCGGCACCCAGCGCCGCGCCAAGACGCGACATTTCAGCCAGCCCACGGGTGATCAGCGCCGTACGCGCATTCGCACCAAAACCGATACCGTCGGACATCCCCGCACCAATGGCAATGACGTTTTTCACCGCGCCGCCAAGCTGCACGCCAATGAAATCCGGATTGCTGTAAACGCGGAAACTTTTGCCGCAGTGCAGCAGCTGCTGGAGATCATCGGCAAAGGTCTGATCGGTCGAGGCCAGCGAAATAGCTGTCGGTAAACCTGCCGCCAGTTCTTTCGCAAACGTTGGGCCAGAGATAACCGCCAGCGGAATTTGATCGCCTAACGCCTCGCGGGCCACGTCCTGTAACAGACGCCCGGTTTCCGCTTCCAGCCCTTTGGTCGCCCACACCAGACGCGCATCAGGACGCATCAGCGGTTTAATCTGGCGCAGCACTTCACCAAAGACATGGCTGGGTACGACGACGAGAATATTACGGCTGGCTGCCAGCGCAGTGGCGAGATCGCTTTCAAGATGGAGCGTATCGGGAAAAGGCACATCGGGGAGAAACGCGGCGTTACAGCGGTCGCGTTCAAGCGTTGCGATATGTTCAGGGTCATGGCCCCAGAGGACAACCTCGTGGCCATTTCTTGCCAGGGTGATGGCAAGAGCGGTGCCGTACGAGCCGGCACCGATCACAGTCATTGAAGCATTACGTTGGTTCATCAGGCATCCTGATGTTCTTCAGTACCTTCGCCAGCCTGCTGCTGCAAATAGTTCATGAACAGCGCATCGAAGTTAACCGGCGCAAGGTTCAGTTGCGGGAATGTACCGCGGGATACCATGCTGGTGATGCACTCACGAGCATACGGGAACAGAATGTTCGGGCAGTATGCGCCCAGGCAATGTGCCATCTGGGTGCCTTCGATACCCGCGATGGAGAAAATACCGCCCTGCTGAACTTCACACAGGAACGCGGTTTCTTCGCCCAGGGAGGCCGTTACGGTAACACGCAGTACCACTTCGTAAACGTCATCTGCCAGTTGAGTAGATGCCGTATCCAGATCAAGTTTAACTTCTGGCTGCCAATCTTTCTGGAAAACGTGCGGCGCGTTCGGCGCTTCGAAAGAAATATCCTTGGTATAAATACGTTGGATCTGGAAAGTCATTTCGGTGTTGTTTTGTTCTGACATGTGTAGAAAACCCTTAAGTGTTGTCCTTAAATACTGCGCAATGTAATGCCAACGTTCACACGTTATTTCAGCAGGGGATCCAGTCCACCACGTGCATCCAATGCATACAAGTCATCACAGCCGCCAATGTGCTGTGCGTCAATAAAAATCTGGGGAACCGTGGTGCGACCGCTGCGTTTGATCATCTCTTCACGCTTGGCGGCATTGCCATCGATCGGCAACTCCTGGAAACTCACGCCCTTGCTGCTCAGCAGTGCTTTTGCACGATGGCAATACGGGCAGGTTTCTTTAGTATAGATTTCAACATTGGCCATAAATTAGCTCCTGTTTTTTACCCTGAAATTTCATGTTGCAGGGCGGCAGCAAAATGGAGTGTCCCCAGAAGCTTATAACAATAAGTCGCTGGGGGCCTAATTGCAGCTAACGGCCTGCATCATGAAAGACGACAGGTAAATTATTTGCCGCGCACCAAAGGCAAGTTTTCGCCAGCCCAGCCAGCGACGCCCTCTTTCAGCACGAATACTTGCGCAAAACCAGCTTTCGTCAGCGCATTTGCAGGCTCCTGGCACTGCAGGCCAGAACCGTCTACCACGATAACCGGTTTGTCTTTGTGCTTCTCAAGCTCACCAACATTGTTGGCTTTGATTTCGCTCGGCAACAGATTGATAGAACCTGCGATATGGCCTTTACGGAAGTCATCACGCTGACGTAAATCCACAACCACAGCGTCTTCTTTGTTGATCAGACGCGTAGCTTCACCACGACTAATCACCTTCACTTTCGAGGTCAGGCTCTTAAACGTAGTCACAAGAACCGCCACCAGTAACGCGATCCAGGCGATACTCAGTATGGGATGACGGCCAACAAATTGCATAATTTCTTGCATGGGGGGTAACAACTCCCGACGTAGTGATTAAAAAAACCAGGAAAGGAGTATACCTGCGCGGTGCGGCAAATACAGCCAGCGCGTTAACTGGAATGCAATTTTGCGGGGCGCGACGAAAAAAAAGCGTAAATCTGGCATCGGCTTGCCGCGAGCGGTCGTATATTTTGATCTTCAGAGGCTATTTTATCGATTCAGCTGTAGTAAAATTACGCAAATTTTGACTCTTGAGTATGAGGTTGTCGCAATGTCGGTTTCTAAAAAACCTATGGTACTGGTGATTCTGGATGGCTATGGCTATCGCGAAGAACAGCAGGATAACGCCATTTTTAGTGCTAAAACCCCGGTAATGGATGCACTGTGGGCCAATCGTCCGCATACCCTGATCGACGCTTCCGGTCTGGAAGTCGGTCTGCCTGACCGTCAGATGGGTAACTCCGAAGTAGGCCACGTTAACCTGGGTGCCGGCCGCATCGTGTATCAGGACCTGACTCGTCTGGACGTTGAAATCAAAGATCGCGCTTTCTTTGCTAATCCAGTGCTGACTGGCGCGGTAGATAAAGCGAAAAACGCAGGTAAAGCAGTACACATTATGGGTCTGCTCTCCGTAGGCGGCGTACACAGCCACGAAGATCACATCATGGCGATGGTAGAACTGGCAGCTGAACGCGGCGCAGAAAAAATCTACCTGCACGCATTCCTTGACGGTCGCGACACCCCGCCGCGCAGTGCTGAATCCTCGCTGAAAAAATTTGAAGAGAAATTTGCTGCGCTGGGTAAAGGCCGCGTAGCGTCCATCATTGGTCGTTACTACGCGATGGACCGCGATAACCGTTGGGATCGCGTTGAAAAAGCCTATGACCTGCTGACTCTGGCGCAGGGTGAGTTCCAGGCCGATACTGCCGTTGCTGGTTTGCAGGCAGCTTATGCTCGCGACGAAAACGACGAGTTCGTGAAAGCGACCGTTATTCGTGCAGAAGGTCAGCCAGATGCGGCAATGGAAGACGGCGATGCGCTGATTTTCATGAACTTCCGTGCTGACCGCGCGCGTGAAATCACTCGTGCATTCGTGAACGCTGATTTCGATGGCTTCGCGCGTAAGAAAGTGGTTAACGTCGATTTCGTGATGCTGACCGAATACGCCGCTGACATCAAAACTGCGGTTGCTTACCCACCCGCTTCCCTGGTTAACACCTTCGGCGAGTGGATGGCGAAAAACGACAAAACTCAGTTGCGTATTTCCGAAACCGAAAAATATGCCCACGTTACTTTCTTCTTCAACGGTGGCGTAGAAGAGTCGTTCAAAGGCGAAGATCGCATTCTGATCAACTCACCGAAAGTGGCTACCTACGATCTGCAACCGGAAATGAGCTCCGCAGAGCTGACCGAAAAACTGGTTGCGGCAATCAAAAGCGGCAAATACGACACCATTATCTGTAACTATCCGAACGGCGACATGGTAGGTCACACCGGGGTGATGGAAGCGGCGGTTAAAGCGGTTGAAGCACTGGATCACTGCGTGGAAGAAGTCGCGAAAGCGGTTGAGTCCGTGGGTGGACAACTGCTGATCACCGCTGACCACGGTAACGCTGAACAGATGCGCGATCCGGCAACGGGTCAGGCACACACGGCACACACCAACCTGCCAGTTCCGCTGATTTACGTTGGTGATAAGAACGTGAAAGCGGTTGCAGGCGGCAAACTTTCTGACATCGCGCCGACCATGTTGTCGCTGATGGGTATGGAAATCCCGCAAGAGATGACTGGTAAGCCGCTGTTCATCGTGGAATAATCCCTCCCCATGAGGGGAAAGGCGATTAATACCATGACACGGGCCGTGAAACCGCGCAGGTTTGCAATCAGGCCCATCATCTACGCCAGCGTTCTTAGCGCTGGCGTATTGTTGTGCGCCTTTTCCGCCCACGCGGATGAGCGTGACCAACTCAAATCTATTCAGGCCGATATCGCCGCAAAAGAGCGCGCGGTACGCCAAAAGCAACAACAACGCGCAAGCCTGCTCGCACAATTGAAAAAGCAGGAAGAAGCGATCTCTGAAGCCACCCGTAAGCTGCGCGAAACGCAAAACACGCTCAATCAACTCAATAAACAGATTGATGAGATGAACGCGTCGATTGCCAAACTGGAGCAGCAAAAAGCCGCCCAGGAGCGCAGCCTCGCCGCGCAACTGGATGCCGCATTCCGTCAGGGCGAGCATACCGGTATTCAGCTAATTCTCAGCGGTGAAGAAAGCCAGCGTGGACAGCGTTTACAGGCTTATTTCGGCTATCTCAACCAGGCGCGACAAGAAACCATTGCCCAGTTGAAGCAAACGCGTGAAGAAGTCGCCATGCAGCGTGCTGAACTGGAAGAGAAACAAAGCGAGCAACAAACGCTGTTATATGAACAGCGCGCCCAACAGGCGAAACTGACTCAGGCGCTGAACGAGCGTAAAAAGACGCTGGCAGGGCTGGAGTCTTCCATCCAGCAAGGTCAGCAACAGTTGAGCGAGCTGCGCGCCAACGAATCCCGTCTGCGTAACAGCATTGCCCGTGCGGAAGCCGCGGCGAAAGCGCGTGCAGAACGAGAAGCACGTGAGGCCCAGGCGGTTCGCGACCGCCAGAAAGAAGCGACGCGTAAAGGCACCACCTACAAACCGACTGAAAGCGAAAAATCGCTGATGTCCCGTACCGGTGGTCTGGGCGCGCCGCGTGGTCAGGCATTCTGGCCGGTTCGCGGGCCGACGCTGCATCGCTATGGCGAACAGCTACAGGGTGAATTACGCTGGAAAGGGATGGTTATCGGTGCCTCTGAAGGTACTGAAGTTAAAGCGATTGCCGACGGTCGGGTGATTCTGGCTGACTGGCTGCAAGGTTACGGTCTGGTGGTGGTGGTTGAGCACGGTAAAGGCGACATGAGTCTTTACGGCTATAATCAGAGCGCACTGGTGAGCGTTGGTTCGCAGGTTCGCGCGGGCCAGCCAATTGCACTGGTGGGCAGCAGTGGCGGTCAGGGTCGGCCTTCACTCTATTTCGAAATTCGCCGCCAGGGTCAGGCGGTCAATCCACAGCCGTGGTTGGGAAGATAAGTTTTGTTTCCATTTCGTCGTAACGTTCTTGCATTTGCCGCTCTGTTGGCGCTCTCCTCCCCCGTACTTGCTGGCAAACTTGCCATCGTCATTGATGATTTTGGGTATCGCCCGCACAACGAAAACCAGGTGCTGGCGATGCCCTCCGCTATCTCCGTCGCTGTATTACCCGATTCACCGCACGCCAGAGAGATGGCGACCAAAGCGCATAACAGCGGGCACGAAGTGTTGATTCATCTCCCGATGGCACCACTGAGTAAACAGCCGCTGGAGAAAAATACGCTGCGCCCGGAGATGAGCAGCGACGAAATTGAGCGCATTATTCGTAGTGCGGTCAATAACGTGCCCTATGCCGTGGGGATCAACAACCACATGGGTAGCAAGATGACCTCTAACCTGTTTGGTATGCAGAAAGTGATGCAGGCACTGGAGCGTTACAATCTTTACTTCCTCGACAGCGTAACCATCGGTAATACCCAGGCGATGCGCGCCGCGCAAGGTACTGGCGTGAAGGTGATCAAACGGAAGGTGTTCCTCGACGATTCGCAGAACGAAGCGGACATCCGTGTGCAATTTAATCGCGCAATTGATCTGGCGCGTCGCAACGGTTCAACCATTGCCATTGGGCATCCTCACCCTTCAACGGTACGCGTGCTACAACAGATGGTTTATAACCTGCCGCCAGACATTACGCTGGTGAAAGCCAGCAGCTTGCTGAATGAACCGCAGGTTGATACTTCTACACCGCCGAAAAACGCTGTGCCTGATGCACCGCGTAATCCGTTCCGTGGCGTGAAGCTGTGCAAACCGAAGAAACCGATAGAACCTGTTTATGCTAATCGCTTCTTTGAAGTATTAAGCGAAAGCATCAGCCAGAGCACGCTGATCGTTTACTTCCAGCATCAGTGGCAAGGCTGGGGCAAACAGCCCGAAGCGGCGAAGTTTAACGCTAGCGCAAATTAAAGGCGCTACGCGTAATGCGATGGTGCGACCGCGTTTTGTCGCGCCATTGCCATAAGCGGAAAGACCACAGTAACGCCTGGTAACCGACCTTCACGCTGCGCACATTGGTAATCAGGCGCTTATACATACCGGAAGTAAATATCTCGGCAATCATCCGTTGGCGGGTAAGAATATCCGGCTCTTTGCGCACCGCATGGCAAACACGCAATGCTTCGTAAGTTATTTGCTGATGAAATTCCGGATAAATCGTAATTTTGTCGGCATAATTTCGATTTAATTTCTCCAGCAGGCGGGTAATCTTAATATAGTGACGTTGATAATTAAGGTTTTTATTCCCTTGTCTATGCAACCGACTCACTGACGTATTATGCAGATAATATTTATATAATGATTGCTCGGTATATCGCGCACGCAGCGCGTTAAACATGAATTCTGTTGTCCAGACAATATCCTGATGATGTAATCCGGCAATAAATTTAATGTTATTTTTAACAATAACATCACGGCGATAAACCCCCATCCAGACAACGTGAGTCCAACGGCGCGAAGAAAGCCCCATCCGCAGCCAGTCCGGGCCGGTTAATACGCCGGTTGAGCGAAGGCGATCGCTGGGGATGGATTGCCAGGTTTCTCCCGTTTCACGAAAACACCAGTCAGCGTTGCACTGCGCCACGTCGAGGTCATCCTCTAACGCCATGGTCATCAGCGTTTCGTACATGGTGGGATAGACCTCATCGTCAGCATCGACAAAAGCGACATATTTGCCCGTCGCCACCTCGATCCCACGATTACGCGCTACCGATGCGCCAGCATTCGCCTGATGCAACAAACGAACGTGCGGATAGTTTTCTGCGTAATGCTTTGCTATTTCAACAGAATTATCCGTTGAACCATCGTTAATAATAATGATTTCCAGAGCAGTCCAGGTTTGCGTAATTAAAGATTCCATACAAGTGCGGAAATCATCGCCCGCATTATATAACGGAATAATAACACTAAGTTTATTGGTGCTGTTCATCATAAATTACCGACGACCTCTGAAGTTATCCTGACGTTTTACAGGCTTTGTATTAAGAAACTATTAAGCCTGTGAGATATTATTTTTACAGGTGAGAGAGTCACTTCAGGGTAGAGAGATAATGAGAGCAGCTATATAAGAGATCAGCGCAATTACGATATCTTTATTACACTGACAGGATTTTACATATTTAACGGATTATCCTCAGGCAAAAGGGCTGGAATACCAGCCCTTGTTCGTGTTAATCCCAACTCAGAATTACTTTCCCGGACTGGCCCGAACGCATAGCGTCAAAGCCCTTCTGGAAATCATCGATAGAGAAACGATGGGTAATGATCGGCGAGAGATCCAGACCTGACTGAATCAGCGCCGCCATCTTGTACCAGGTTTCAAACATCTCACGACCGTAAATACCTTTAATGAACAAGCCTTTAAAGATTACTTTGGTCCAGTCGATAGACATATCGGACGGTGGAATACCCAGCATCGCAATGCGACCGCCGTGGTTCATGGTGTCGAGCATGGTACGAAACGCTGGCGGCGCGCCGGACATTTCCAGACCGACATCAAAGCCTTCGGTCATGCCCAGTTCTGCCATCACATCATTAAGGTTTTCTTTAGCGACGTTGACCGCACGGGTGATACCCATTTTGCGCGCCAGCTCAAGGCGGTATTCGTTAACATCGGTGATCACCACATTGCGTGCACCAACGTGTTTCGCCACCGCCGCAGCCATAATACCTATCGGACCTGCACCAGAAACCAGCACATCTTCGCCCACCAGATCGAACGACAGCGCGGTATGCACGGCGTTACCGAAGGGATCAAAAATGGAAGCCAGGTCGTCGGAGATATTGTCGGGGATTTTGAAAGCGTTGAACGCCGGAATCACCAGATATTCGGCGAAGCAGCCAGGACGGTTAACACCGACACCAATGGTGTTGCGGCACAGATGGGTACGACCGCCACGACAGTTGCGACAGTGACCGCAGGTGATATGGCCTTCGCCAGAAACGCGATCACCGATTTTGAAGCCTTTCACTTCCTGACCAATACCTACCACTTCACCGACATATTCATGGCCTACGACCATCGGCACCGGGATGGTTTTTTGCGACCACTCATCCCAGTTATAGATGTGAACGTCAGTCCCGCAGATGGCTGTTTTACGGATTTTAATCAGCAGATCGTTATGCCCGAGTTCCGGTACAGGAACGTCGGTCATCCAGATGCCCTCTTCCGCTTTCAGTTTGGATAACGCTTTCATCTCACATCCTCAGGCGATAACGCCCAGTTGTTTACCAATACGCGTGAATGCTTCTACTGCACGCGTAATTTGCTCAGGGGTATGCGCCGCAGACATCTGGGTACGAATACGCGCCTGACCTTTCGGAACGACCGGATAGAAGAAACCGGTGACGTAAATGCCCTCTTTTTGCAGCTCACGGGCAAATTTCTGCGCCACTACTGCATCGCCAAGCATGACCGGAATAATGGCATGATCGGCTCCCGCCAGGGTAAAGCCCGCCGCCGACATTTGCTCACGGAACTGGCGCGCGTTCGCCCACAGACGGTCACGCAGTTCGCTGCCCGCTTCGACCATCTCCAGTACTTTGATGGACGCGGCAACAATGGCCGGTGCCAGCGAGTTGGAGAACAGGTACGGACGAGAACGCTGGCGCAGCCACTCAACCACCTCTTTGCGCGCCGCGGTATAACCACCAGAAGCCCCGCCCAGCGCTTTACCAAGCGTACCGGTGATAATATCGACCCGGCCCATCACATCGCAGTATTCATGGGAACCACGACCATTTTCACCGACAAAACCGACCGCGTGGGAGTCGTCTACCATCACCAGGGCATCGTATTTATCTGCCAGATCGCAAACGCCCTTCAGATTGGCAATCATGCCGTCCATCGAGAATACACCATCGGTGGCAATCAGCACATGACGCGCACCGGCTTCACGCGCTTCTTTCAGACGAGCTTCAAGCTCCTGCATATCGTTGTTGGCATAGCGATAGCGTTTAGCTTTACACAGACGCACACCATCAATAATAGACGCGTGGTTCAGTGCGTCGGAGATAATGGCGTCTTCCGCGCCCAGCAGCGTTTCAAACAGGCCACCGTTAGCATCAAAGCAGGAAGAGTAGAGAATCGCATCTTCCATCCCCAGGAAGGCCGCCAGTTTTTGTTCAAGCTCTTTATGGCTGTCCTGAGTGCCGCAAATAAAACGCACCGAAGCCATGCCGAAACCGTGAGAATCCATTCCCGCCTTTGCCGCCGCAATCAGATCAGGATGATTCGCCAGCCCGAGATAGTTGTTGGCACAAAAGTTAATGACGTGGCTTCCATCAGCCACAGTGATATCTGCTTGCTGCGCAGACGTAATAATGCGCTCTTCTTTAAACAACCCTTCCGCCCGTGCGGTTTCCAGATCGTTGGTTAACTGCTGATAAAATTCTCCACGCATTGCGATTCTCCAGACAGGGCAAATTCCAGCACATATTACCCAAACTTATAGGTCGCGACGAGATGACGCGTTAACACTTCTGCAAAATTCAGGATAAATAACGTGTAACTTGATGTCTCTCAACACCTACAGATAGTAGAAAAACTGTACAGTTTTGGCTGGGCATAATGATGATTGATTTTACTGCATTGATATAAAAAGAAAAAATGATGCCAAAGCATCATTTTTCCTATCTCAGTTGGTATCAAAACGCTACCCACTAATGGAGGGAAACCTATTTTCTTGAAAGGAAAATTCTCAGCGCCTGCATTTTTGCCCCTAAAGTGTTACTCCTGAAGCAGCGAAACAAATCGAACCATTTTCCTCTCCCCAGATAGTTTAGGTTGAAGAGATCGGGGCGTTTGTAATAGCACATGACAAAAATGCCCTGGTCATCATCCACAATGTTATTATTTAGTGTTATTTTTTGACTTTCCAGAACTAATTTATAGAATTCTTTCCATTTATGCTGTGAACCAACAATTGCGCCCCCAATAATATATACATGATTGCCAATCATGAAATCAAAAACCTGTTGTTGAGATGTGACAGTAAGCCCTTTTTTTATAGTGAAAAGATGCATCTTACTTTCATCAAATGGGAAATCCCAAATTTTCAATCCTCGAGTTACATTTGGCTTACGGCAATAGCCAAAATCTATCCACGCAACAAGAGGCGTTTTCACTAAGCCCATGTTGATAGCTTTATTTACAAAATAGGCCTTAAGGTTACATACCAAAACATACTCTGGTGACCAGTACTCTGGGTTTTTTAATTGTCGAGGCTCAAGTCTATTTGTAAACGACTCATCTTTTTGAATTTTTTCGATACGACTTCTGATATATCTAAATTTCTTTTTTATATCGATAACGATAACCGTTGTTGGTTTTCCGTTGCGAATCGCTTCAACCCTTGGTTTCAAATCGGGAGAAGTGAAAATAATCATCTCATTTTCAAGTGCGGCCAGACGCTCAAAGTAACTAAAATAAACATCAACTGAACGAGCTAGTTTTTCACGGAACCCTTTATTAGCAGTCCAATCCCCTCTACCAATGTCAAAATATGCAGTGATAATTGTGGTGGATGATTTCATTACTAATAAGACCATTAATATAAAAAAAGAATTATATCATAAATATTAACAGAATGTATACTGTATATTATCCATTCAAATGCTTCCGTTATTTATCATACATCGGAATATTGATACTAAAGCACTATTCACATGCAAAACCAACATCCGCCATGAAGGACTAGCTAAAACCCAAACTAGTTTGTTGCAATTAGCATCCTTGCACCTCTATGTAAAGGGCTGAAGGGATTCGGATGTGATGGTATGATTACAGACATTCGTGTCTGAGATTGTCTCTGACTCCATAATTCGAAGGTTACAGTTATGATCATCGTTACCGGCGGCGCGGGCTTTATCGGCAGCAACATCGTTAAAGCCCTGAATGATAAAGGCATCACCGATATTCTGGTGGTGGACAACCTGAAAGACGGCACCAAGTTTGTGAACCTGGTGGATCTGAATATCGCAGACTATATGGATAAGGAAGACTTCCTGATCCAGATTATGGCTGGCGAAGAGTTCGGCGATGTCGAAGCGATTTTCCACGAAGGCGCGTGCTCTTCCACCACCGAGTGGGACGGCAAGTATATGATGGATAACAACTATCAATACTCCAAGGAGCTGCTGCACTACTGCCTGGAGCGTGAAATCCCGTTCCTGTACGCTTCTTCCGCAGCCACCTACGGCGGACGCACCTCCGACTTTATTGAATCCCGCGAGTACGAAAAACCGTTGAACGTCTACGGTTACTCAAAATTCCTGTTTGATGAATATGTTCGCCAAATCCTGCCGGAAGCGAACTCGCAGATTGTTGGCTTCCGCTATTTCAACGTTTATGGACCGCGTGAAGGCCATAAAGGCAGCATGGCGAGCGTCGCTTTCCATCTCAACACCCAGCTTAATAACGGTGAATCACCGAAGCTGTTCGAAGGTAGCGAGAACTTTAAACGCGACTTCGTCTATGTTGGCGATGTGGCAGATGTAAACCTGTGGTTCCTGGAAAATGGCGTTTCCGGCATCTTCAACCTCGGCACCGGTCGTGCGGAATCCTTCCAGGCTGTAGCTGATGCTACGCTGGCTTATCACAAGAAAGGCCAGATCGAATACATTCCGTTCCCGGATAAGCTGAAAGGCCGCTACCAGGCGTTCACTCAGGCAGATCTGACAAATCTGCGCGCGGCGGGTTACGACAAACCGTTCAAAACCGTTGCTGAAGGTGTAACGGAATACATGGCCTGGCTGAATCGCGACGCATAAGAGCTCTGCATGAAAATACTGGTGATCGGCCCGTCTTGGGTTGGCGACATGATGATGTCGCAAAGTCTCTATCGCACGCTCCAGGCGCGCTATCCCCAGGCGATAATCGATGTGATGGCACCGGCATGGTGCCGTCCATTATTATCGCGGATGCCGGAAGTTAACGAAGCTATCCCTATGCCTCTCGGTCACGGAGCGCTGGAAATCGGCGAACGCCGCAAACTGGGTCATAGCCTGCGTGAAAAGCGCTACGACCGCGCCTACGTCTTACCTAACTCCTTCAAATCCGCATTAGTGCCTTTCTTCGCGGGTATTCCTCATCGCACCGGCTGGCGCGGCGAGATGCGCTACGGTTTACTCAACGATGTACGCGTGCTCGATAAAGAAGCCTGGCCGCTAATGGTGGAACGCTATATAGCGCTGGCCTATGACAAAGGCATTATGCGCACAGCACAAGATCTGCCGCAGCCATTGTTATGGCCGCAGTTGCAGGTGAGCGAAGGTGAAAAATCATATACCTGTAATCAATTTTCGCTTTCATCAGAACGTCCGATGATTGGTTTTTGCCCGGGTGCGGAGTTTGGTCCGGCAAAACGCTGGCCACACTACCACTATGCGGAGCTGGCAAAGCAGCTGATTGATGAAGGTTATCAGGTGGTTCTGTTTGGCTCGGCGAAAGATCATGAAGCAGGCAATGAGATTCTTGCCGCTTTAAATACCGAGCAGCAGGCATGGTGTCGGAACCTGGCGGGGGAAACACAGCTTGATCAAGCGGTTATCCTGATTGCAGCCTGTAAAGCCATTGTCACTAACGATTCTGGCCTGATGCACGTTGCGGCGGCGCTCAATCGTCCGCTGGTTGCCCTGTATGGTCCAAGTAGCCCGGACTTCACACCGCCGCTATCCCATAAAGCGCGCGTGATCCGTCTGATTACCGGCTATCACAAAGTGCGTAAAGGTGACGCTGCGGAGGGTTATCACCAGAGCTTGATCGACATTACTCCCCAGCGCGTACTGGAAGAACTCAACGCGCTATTGTTACAAGAGGAAGCCTGACGGATGCGGGTTTTGATCGTTAAAACATCGTCGATGGGCGATGTTCTCCATACGTTGCCCGCACTCACTGATGCCCAGCAGGCAATCCCAGGGATTAAGTTTGACTGGGTGGTGGAAGAAGGGTTCGCACAGATTCCTTCCTGGCACGCTGCCGTTGAGCGAGTTATTCCTGTGGCAATACGTCGCTGGCGTAAAGCCTGGTTCTCGGCCCCCATAAAAGCTGAACGCAAAGCGTTTCGTGAAGCGCTACAAGCAGAGAACTATGACGCAGTTATCGACGCTCAGGGGCTGGTAAAAAGCGCGGCACTGGTGACACGTCTGGCGCATGGCGTAAAGCATGGATTGGACTGGCAAACCGCTCGCGAACCTTTAGCCAGCCTGTTTTACAATTGTAAGCATCATATTGCAAAACAGCAGCACGCCGTAGAACGCACCCGCGAACTGTTTGCCAAAAGTTTGGGCTATAGCAAACCGCAAACCCAGGGCGATTATGCTATCGCACAGCATTTTCTGACGAACCTGCCTACAGATGCTGGCGAATATGCCGTATTTCTTCATGCGACGACCCGTGATGATAAACACTGGCCGGAAGAACACTGGCGAGAATTGATTGGTTTACTGGCTGATTCAGGAATACGGATTAAACTTCCGTGGGGCGCGCCGCATGAGGAAGAACGGGCGAAACGACTGGCGGAAGGATTTGCTTATGTTGAAGTATTGCCGAAGATGAGTCTGGAAGGCGTTGCCCGCGTGCTGGCCGGGGCTAAATTTGTAGTGTCGGTGGATACGGGGTTAAGCCATTTAACGGCGGCACTGGATAGACCCAATATCACGGTTTATGGACCAACCGATCCGGGATTAATTGGTGGGTATGGGAAGAATCAAGTAGAGTGTCGTTCTACAAGTATGTCTCTTGCAGATTTGCCAGCTCAAACCGTTTTTCAAAATTTAAATCTTGAAATAATAACCAATAAGTTGACATCGGAGATAAGATGACCTCAACATTATTTTTCTCTCTCGAGAAAAAAAACTGGATAGCGTACTGGAACAGAGCTCTCGTATTCTTATTCATTACCACCTATTTTTTGGGTGGGATTACAAGGTATAAACATCTTATTGTTATTCTTATGACAATAACGACAATCGTCTATCTCTGCAAACGGCCAAAACACTATCTCTCACTATTTAAAACATTTCTTTTTGGTAGTGTTGCCATATTAACTATTGCTGCATTGCTGTCACTTCTTCAATCCCCTGATGCAGGTGCTAGCATGAAGGAAATTTTCAAAGCTATTATTGAGAATACTTTACTATGCACAATAGCAATACCGATCATATTGAGAGACGAGAAAAGAGAAGATGTCGAAAAAATCGTTTTCTTCTCATTTATTAGTGCGTTGGGCTTACGCTGTTTTTCTGAATTGATTACCTATTATAAGGACTATCAACAAGGGATAATGCCATTCGCAGATTATAGACACCGTAGCATTTCTGACTCGATGGTCTTTTTATTCCCTGCATTGTTAAATCTCTGGCTTATCAAATCAGCAAAATACCGCATTTCTTTTGTGGTTCTAAGCGTTATTTTTATTTTTCTGATATTAGGAACTTTATCCAGAGGGGCCTGGCTTTCCGTGTTAGTCATTGGATTAATATGGATTCTGATGTTTAAACAATGGAAGTTACTATTAGTAGGAGTAATGGTTGCCATCATTGCATTGTCGGTTATTTTCACACATAAGGAGATGACCGCAAAGCTAACGTATAAACTTCAACAAACTAATAGTTCTTATCGCTATGCAAATGGTACTCAAGGCAGCGCACTCGATCTAATATTAGAAAATCCTGTTATTGGTTATGGTTACGGTAACGTTGCATATAAAGATGTCTATAATAAACGTGTCATTGATTATCCAGAATGGACCTTTAGACAATCAATAGGGCCACATAATTTTGCGCTATTCATCTGGTTTGGCACTGGTTTATTAGGGCTGGTAAGTCTTATGATGCTATACTGTGCAATATTGAAAGAGTGTATAAAAAATGGAGTCAAGAATAAATATCGCTCACCATATAATGCATATTATATAATCTTACTATCTTTTATAGGTTATTTTGTTATCCGTGGAAACGTAGAACAAATTGAACCAAATTTATTAGGCGTTTACGCCGGCTTATTATTAGCGATGAAAAACAAGTAAAAAATAAAAAAGGCTGCATAATGCGGCCTTTTTATTTATTCAAACCAATTATGAATAACCTCTTCGAATCTTTGAGTTACGCCATCCCAACTGTAGTGTTCAAACACAAAGTCCTGACCTTGCTTTGCAACTGCTGTTAATTCAGGATTCGCTAACGTTTTTAAAATATCGCTGCTTATGGAGTCTGCAGTCATAGGTTCTTTTAAATGGAATCCCGTAGTATTTTCTTTGACAAATTCCGTCATCCCCCCACGCGTACTCACTAAAACAGGCTTACCAGCACCCATAGCTTCAATTGCCACCATGCAAAATGGTTCCTGGAACTGGGAAGGAATGACGACTAAATCTGCCAGTGGGTAATAACAATGCATCTTTTCAGGCGGTATGCTTCCTAACATAATGCAACGATCCTTCAAACGTTTTGCAATTTCCCTGACATTGCGTTGATATGCACCTTTGTCACTTTTACTCATTTCTGTATAATCACCAATCACAACTAATTTTAAATTTTTGTGAGCAGCGGCCAATTTTTCGAATGATTGCATCAACAGCAATATGCCTTTGTCAGGGACGATACGCCCAGCATAAAAAATAATTTTCTCTTCAGGGGAGATATTAAGTTCGCTTCTAGTGATCGGCTGAAAATTAGATTGATAGGTTTCTAAATCAATTCCATTTGGTACAATCTCAATATCTGCATTTGCTAAATAAGATTGGTAATACTTTTTCAAGTATAAACTAGGCACTATCATTTTAACATTTTGCTCAAGCAATTTTGGTTCAAATGCATTATGCATATGTATAACCACTCTTGCCTGAGGAGCTCGCTTACGAATTTGAGTGTATAGCTTCATGCTATTATGAACTACAATAACACTTTCTTTCGTTATAGGAAAATCATGTGCAATATTCAATATTCTCTGTGAATATGGAAGAGGATCAAGTCTTGTCCATTTTTGAAATAACCGCTTATATATGCGACTGAATCCAACCCTATGAATACTACAATTATCATTAACAAAGGTGTAATTTGAGTATCCTGGATTTTTGATACAAACAATACGATTTGGAAAATTGGTACGCTGAGCAACCTGATACATCCACGTTTCAACAGCAGCCGCTCCGCGAGGAGGAATTGAAAAAATAGGAGTAACCGTAAATATTATTTTATCAACCATCTCGTATATTAACCTTTCATAACATTATATTTAATTGCTGTAAAAACACCATCGAGAAATTTTTTCTGGTAAAGCAAGTGTTTATATTTTTCTTTGTACTCATGTTTTTTAACAGCTTTTTTATAAGGTATATTTCTCCATGGTGATATATTATAAATATTACGAAAATAATCTGCAGAGGCGTAGTTCGCCCAATCATGCCATGGCTTAGTTATACCAGTATAATGTATGAAGACAGTGTCATCATTAATAAACCGGGTGTAATATTCACTATTTTTTTCTTCAAATTCTGACTTTATAGTATAAATACAATTATATTTTCTCGGTAATATTTTAGCATGATGTAGAAACATTAAGTTTAAAATATCTTGATCCGGGTACTTTAATTTTTTTATAATTGACTCATCTGATAATAGATCAAAGAATTTTTCCGTTAGTCTTTGTTTTAACCATTCCCGTAAATTAATATACATTACACCAGAGTTAAAATAGCTACCGTTAAAATCCTCATTACACAAACGCTCAGCGCTTTTACTTTGCATAGCATCTACATCAATTACCACTGCCCCATATTCATCTTTAAACTCTAATGCTATTAACTCGTTCAATGAACCCTTACAGACGATATCAGCATCAAGATATAATAATGAATCCAATCGCGCAGAAAAATAATCAAATGAAAGCAAACGATAATAAATAGATACTGGCCAGATATTTGATTGAGGTAGCGCCTTCAATGGCTCAGAATCAATATGATATAATTTAATTACTGTTTGATACTTCGTTGCTAATTGTGATAATAATTCAATATACTCTTTGTCTAAGTAATCAGCGATTATGTGAAAGGTAAATTTGTTTTGTTTATTATTTTCAAGAATTGAAGCAATTGAAATCGCAGCCCCAACCTGGTAGTTCTCATCAATACCCCATGAGACATTAAACGTTTCCCGTTCATCAAGTTTAACGGGGCGCTTGTCCAGTTCAATTATATCTTTAAATTGAGTAAGATGTTTAAAATCCAATTTAATTACCCTTCATCATAATCATTATTTGCTCTTTAATCCTAGTTTGACTTTTACATCCCTGATTACTTTTTTAATTTTCTTTTTGAATATAAGATATGTATAGCCAAAGTCTTTCAATTCATTTTTTATATTATAGTGCCGTTCAAGATCAATGCGATCTTTTGCTTTTAAAACAGCGGTTGTTTTTTTACCTGAAAGGTCAATTAGTCTTAAACCTTTTTCGGATACTATAAAATTTCCTTTATGAGGATCGCCAGACACCATTCCATGCTGATGCAACTCTTTTATCGATTCTGATAATTGATCCTTCAGATCTTCAGAAATTTCCAAATACTCATTTAACCCGACACCTTCAATATACTCAATGAGCATAATATAATAATGAGCGAAATTTAATGTTTTACGTTCAGCTAGCAAAAAATAGTCATTAATTGATTGGATGCCTTCACCACGTACCCGATCGGTTTGATAAATTAAATTTTCATAATAATCTTTTTTTATGCAAGATTTTAAGAAACGTTCGGTCATTTTATGCTTTGGCGCATAAACTTTAAGTACAAGAGGTCCACGAGCAGTGTCAATAAGAATGACTTTAGTATCATCAATCGAACGAAAAACTTTTAATGTTTTAACCCTGCAAGTTAAAAAGTCATTTAGAACTTGCTCATAAAAGGGATCATTATCTTTTATGAAAACTTTCAACCCATTTATCGTTTTATTATATATCATAATGAATTATTTTAACCTTAAATCTTTAGAAGCATTTTTCTTTATAATACTTTAAATAATTAAAAATGCCTGCCATATAATGCTTTTGTTTAAATTTATGTTTTGCACAATACCGATACTGATTGCTATTTACAGGTTTAAGTAAATCTTCTTTACTCCACGGAGAAGCTGCTTTGGCGATCAAAAAACTACGTGACACCGGATAGTCAGCCCACTCATGCCAGGGTTTTGTAGGTCCCACATAGTGTATAAACACGGTGTCATCATTGACTGGATTATCAACTTTGTCTTTTAATTCATAGTTAATACTATATCGGGTATTATATTTCTCCGAAATAAACTTCACTTTACCATTCAATAATACATTCAGTACATCTTGATCAAGGTGGGTGATTTTACTTACCCAATCTGGGTCACGCAACATTTCAATAGCTTTTGACGAAATGTTATTTAGATTCCACTCATCAATATTTATCAGTAAAAAACCAGCATTGAAATATCCAGAAGCTAACTGTGGTGTAGTTAATACCGAGGCTCGATTTTGCCACCATTCAACATCTCTTTCAGCTACAACTGCGGCAATTTCATTAGTAGAAAATTGATAATCTAAGAGTTCTTTAATACTACCCTTGCAAGCAATATCTGCATCAAGATATAGTATTTTTTCATGTTTATGATAGAAATAATCTGCAATTATAAATCGAAAATATGTTGCGTAAGTCCAGTTTTTCGTGCTTGGTAATGACTTCAGCTTATCACAATTGATAACATAAATATTAATTCTTGAATTATATTGTTTTGCTAAATCAGAAAAATATAATTTGTCTTTATCACTGATATAATCTGTGAAAACATGAAATTCACAAGAGATTTCTCTATTGTTTAATAGAATAGATGCGATGGCTACACCACATCCAAAAAGAAAATTTCTGTCAATACCAAATGCTATATCAAGAGTATTTTTAGATCTTATATTTTGATAATGAAAATTATACTCAAAAAGGATGATGTCACTATCATTGAGTTGAGACATATTTATTCTGTATCCAAAATTTTGGCAAAAATAAGTTACGGGTTACAACGATTTTCGAATCGTTCTTTCCCTGATTTTTGTGGCTTTTGCTTCTGCTTGCGACAGCAGTCCTTGTTCCTGCTTGAGAATGTCTTTAAGCGGGGCGGCAAAATACACTTTCATAAACCGCCAGATATCCCGCTGAGTCAGGCCGATATTCATCGAAGAAAAATAAAGCCCAATAAGATCTTTATCCCGCCAACGACGTGGAACGCGCGTGCGAAGCTGCGCCCGGTGCAGGTCAATTACCGAAATTTTTAACTCCTCTTCCTTACCGGAAAAAGGCAAGTGCAGCAGGAAATGACAGATATAACAGTCACGGTGGTTAATGCCCGCAGCATGCATATCGCGCACCATCGTCGCGACACGCTTAATAAGCATACGCTTTACGCGAACATCTGGAGGGTTAGTCGCCCAGTCAGCACTGTAATCTTCAAGACTTATGGTTGGTGTCAGATCTTCGGTAATAATAAATGAAGTTCTGGTCAGCGGATTCATGCCTTTTTCGCCAAATGCCACCCCATACATAGTATCAACGCCGACATCCCGCAGTCGATGAATCGCATTCCATTCGCGGTCAGCGCCTAATACTGGCATCCGCAATGAGAGTAAATTTTTGATTATCTCTTTCAGGGTCGTGCCGCGATGCCATTTGAGAAAATAGCTTTTGCCCGCCATTTCAAAGCGCAGAGTACGGCGAGTTTCCAGTTCACGAAATACCTCACCCTGCAAGGTTTTAACTTCCTCAAAAGGATCTTTGCCGCGCCATAACGTGGCAAACGGCTCTTTAAGTTCAACCATCCAGACCACCCGTTATGATATCCGCCGCTTTCTCTGGCAGACTGTATAAATCTTGTGTATCAGCATAATGTCGCGCATTTTCCGCCCAGGCCTGGCGCAATGAAGATTGCGTTAACGCTTTGCGTAAAATCTCATTCAATGTTTCCTGGCGGAATGGCTCAGCAATAGCCTCGCCGCAATTAGCGTCGACAATATAATGCGCATAGCCACAAACGGCTGTTGTTAGTACCGGTAATCCTGCAGTAATCGCTTCCAGCAGCACAATTCCCGCCGCTTCCTGGTAGGCAGGATGCAGTAATAAATCCGCCGCCGCCATTAATTCCGAGACATCATTGCGCCCCGAGAAAAAGTGAACATTACTGCGCACGCCGCGTTTTTCTGCCAGCGCCTCAAATTTTCGCGGTTTATCCTGCCCAACAACATATAGCAATGTGTTGTGGCGCAGCGAATCCGGTAACGAAGCAAGTGCTTCAATGGAACGATCGACACCTTTACGCGTGAAGTCTGAACCGACCTGCAACAATAAATATTGTTGTTCGGTTATTCCATTCTTCTTACGGAAGATTTCACGGCTATTGGCTGGCTGCTGGCTATATTTACGATCAGGATAAATCCCCGGTGGCAGAATATGAAAACGCTCCGCTTCAGTCTGATAATGTTTCTGGAAATCGGCGATTTGCTTATCTGTCAGCATCAGCAACTGTGTCGGCTTACCCTGTTCGAAGGTTGCCCGCTCAAAGGCGGCATAATGGCGATAACGTGACGTCAGGCGATAGAAAAAGCCTTTTTCCTGCGCTACTTTCTCGGCATAACAAACATCAGCGGCATAATAAACGTCCAGCCCCGGCATTTTGTTGAATCCAACGACTTTATCGACGGGATGTTCGCGTAAATGTTTTTGCACCCAGGCAAAATACTCCGCATTGCGCCCGTGATTGGTATGCGATTTAACCGGCACTTTGATCAGTTCAAATACATCAGGGCATTCGCCTTCCCACGACTGGGTATAAACCCGAACATGATGACCTCGGGCGGCGACTGTCTGAGCAATACGCATAAAATCACGCTGCAAACCGCCAAAGGGAAAATATTTATATAAACAAAAAGCAACGATCATAACGACGTACCTGTCGTGGAGGAGGGCAGTAATTTATCGACAGCAGCAATGACATCTGCCGCCGGAATAACCGAAAGATACATCTCATTTCGGTCACGCTGATCGCGCGTTGGCATTTCCCGGTAATCTCCCGCCCAGAATTGAATCATGTTATTTGACCAGGGACGCCAGAAAATATGGTCTGTCGCACCAAACAGCGATATCAGCGGCGTATTAACTGCAGCGGCAATATGCGCCGGTGCGGAATCAACGCCAATAAACAGCTGCGCATGATCGATTAACGCACCAAGTTCCGGGAAGGTCACCTTTCCAGCCAGCGCCGTTACTGGTGGCGTCTGGCATCCCTGCGCAATTTCATTGACGCAGGCCAGATCGTCTTTATCTGGGCCGGACGTCAGAACGACTTCATAACCACGAGCATGTAAGGCATCAATCACAGCGGAAAACTTGGCGTTGTCCCAGCATTTGAAGATTTGCCGCGCCGTAGGTTGGATAACCACATAATTTTGTCCAACACCAGCGTGATCAAGTTCGCGACGCATACGTTTCCAGCTTGCAGGCGGGTAACTCATGGTTGTCTGCTTCACCAACGAATCAAGTCCCAATGGTGTCAGCACGGATAAGTTACTTTCCACCACATTTCCACCCTGCAACGGCACCAAATGGGTGAAACTTTTACGCCAAAAAGCAGACTGCCGATGATGATAATCCTGGGAAATTTTCACACGGGCATTTAATAAGCGAACCAGTATAGCAACCATCCATTGATCGGTAAGATTGACGATAAGGTCATACTTATTGGCACGTAATACCTTGATGAGATGAAAAAAGTTGGCAATTTTTTCTGAGGCTTTTGCTTTTTTATTTTTTATGCCGTAGAGCGCGTTAATCTCTGGATTTTCAGACAGGATCGGGATGGTGTCCTGATAAAGCAGCACATCGATTTTTGCGTCAGGGTAATTTTTTTTCAGCGAACTAATGACGGGAGTAGTTAATAACATATCCCCATGAAAACGCATCTTAATGAGCAAAATTCTTCGAAATGGCTTATCCACAAGTAACTCTTTTTGTTGAGATTATCCGATTAAGGTGAAGCAGAAAAAGCACGCTACCGCCCCAGGCTCAACAGCTACCTGAATACTGATACCGCACTGATATTGACGCGCTAGTGTATCACTTCTTTCGCGGCAATCCGACCCGAATGATTTTTAAGCACATTGTTGATTTTCAATAAAGAAATCAATCAAATAAAATCATTAGCAACCATATTCTTTCACTGTTGCTCTGCGATTCCTTCCTGCACGTACAGCAGAAATCAATGAATCGCATAAAAATACAAAAAAAGTATAGATGTTCAGCAAGAATTGGCGGGTAAATTGCTATTTAAGTCAAAAACGGGAAAAGTAATGGTAAAGCCACAGCTAAATACATAGAATCCCCAGCACATCCATAAGTCAGCTATTTACTATGCTCGAATTGCTTTACACCGCCCTTCTCTACCTTATTCAGCCGCTGATCTGGATACGGCTCTGGGTGCGCGGACGTAAGGCTCCGGCCTATCGAAAACGCTGGGGTGAACGTTACGGTTTTTACCGCCATCCGCTAAAACCAGGCGGCATTATGCTGCACTCCGTCTCCGTCGGTGAAACTCTGGCGGCGATCCCGTTGGTGCGCGCGCTGCGCCATCGTTATCCTGATTTACCGATTACCGTTACAACCATGACGCCAACCGGTTCGGAGCGCGTACAATCGGCTTTCGGGAAGGATGTTCAGCACGTTTATCTGCCGTATGACCTGCCCGATGCGCTCAACCGTTTCCTGAATAAAGTCGACCCCAAACTGGTGTTGATTATGGAAACCGAACTATGGCCTAACCTGATTGCGGCGCTACACAAACGTAAAATTCCGCTGGTGATCGCTAACGCGCGACTCTCTGCCCGCTCGGCCGCAGGTTATGCCAAACTGGGTAAATTCGTCCGTCGCTTGCTGCGTCGTATTACGCTGATTGCTGCGCAAAATGAAGAAGATGGTGCACGTTTTGTGGCGCTGGGCGCAAAAAATAATCAGGTGACCGTTACCGGTAGCCTGAAATTCGATATTTCTGTAACGCCGCAGTTGGCTGCTAAAGCCGTGACGCTGCGCCGCCAGTGGGCACCACACCGCCCGGTATGGATTGCCACCAGCACTCACGAAGGTGAAGAGAGCGTGGTCATTGCCGCACATCAGGCATTGTTACAGCAATTCCCGAATTTATTGCTCATCCTGGTACCCCGTCATCCAGAACGCTTCCCGGATGCGATTAATCTTGTCCGCCAGGCTGGACTAAGCTATATCACACGCTCTTCAGGGGAAGTCCCCTCCACCAGCACGCAGGTTGTGGTTGGCGATACGATGGGCGAGTTGATGTTACTGTACGGCATTGCCGATCTCGCCTTTGTTGGCGGTTCACTGGTTGAACGTGGTGGGCATAATCCGCTGGAAGCTGCCGCACACGCTATTCCGGTATTGATGGGGCCGCATACTTTTAACTTTAAAGACATTTGCGCGCGGCTGGAGCAGGCAAGCGGGCTGATTACCGTTACCGATGCCACTACGCTTGCAAAAGAGGTGTCCTCTTTACTCACCGACGCCGATTACCGTAGTTTCTATGGCCGTCATGCCGTTGAAGTACTGTATCAAAACCAGGGCGCGCTACAGCGTCTGCTTCAACTGCTGGAACCTTACCTGCCACCGAAAACGCATTGAGGTTGTTATGCAAAAACGGGCGATTTATCCGGGTACTTTCGATCCCATTACCAATGGTCATATCGATATCGTGACGCGCGCCACGCAAATGTTCGATCACGTTATTCTGGCGATTGCCGCCAGCCCCAGTAAAAAACCGATGTTTACCCTGGAAGAGCGTGTGGCGCTGGCACAGCAGGCAACCGCGCATCTGGGGAACGTGGAAGTGGTCGGGTTTAGTGATTTGATGGCGAACTTCGCCCGTAATCAACACGCTACGGTGCTGATTCGTGGCCTGCGTGCGGTGGCGGATTTTGAATATGAAATGCAGCTGGCGCATATGAATCGCCACTTAATGCCGGAACTGGAAAGTGTGTTTCTGATGCCGTCGAAAGAGTGGTCGTTTATCTCTTCATCGTTGGTGAAAGAGGTGGCGCGCCATCAGGGCGATGTCACCCATTTCCTGCCGGAGAATGTCCATCAGGCGCTGATGGCGAAGTTAGCGTAGCGTTTATGCCGGATGGTATGCCATCCGGCGCGCATGAATTACTTCTGGCACTGCCGACAATAAAACGTTGCCCGCTGCGCATGTTTAGTCGCCACAATCGGCGTACCGCACACCCGACACGGCTCGCCTTTTCGCCCGTAAACCTGCAATTCCTGCGCGAAATAGCCCGGTTTACCATCACTTTGCAGAAAATCTTTCAGCGTTGTACCACCCTGCTCAATCGAACGCAGCAACACCGCTTTAATCACCCGAGCTAACAATTCACACTCTGCCAGCGACAGTGATGACGCCAGCCGATCCGGATGGATCCCCGCCGCAAACAGTGATTCGCTGGCATAGATATTCCCTACCCCTACCACCAGCTTGTTATCCATCAGCCACGGTTTAATCGCCGTTTTTTTCTTCGCGCACTTCTGATGCAGATACTCACCATTGAAATCGTCGCTGAGCGGCTCCGGTCCAAGATGGGCCAGCACATTATGCCCTTCCAGCTCTTTGGTCCACAGCCAGGCACCAAAGCGGCGCGGATCGGTGTAGCGCAGCACTTTACCGTTGCTCATCACCAAATCCACATGGTCATGCTTTTCAGGGGGAAGTTCTTCTGGAAGGATGCGCAGGCTGCCAGACATCCCCAAATGAATGATAATCCAGCCCTCAGGCAGCTCCAGCAGCAAATATTTAGCCCGCCGCTGCACGCTAAGCACTGGTTGGTCGCTTAAACGGTAGATCTCTTCTGAAACCGGCCAGCGCAAGCGTCCGTTGCGCACCACTGCATGAAGAATGGTTGCACCAACGAGATGCGGTTCTATGCCGCGACGGCTGGTTTCAACTTCGGGTAATTCAGGCATAGCATCTCCAGGAATGAACAGATGCAATCAATATGGGGGCAAGCAGATAACAAAAAACCCCGCCGGAGCGAGGTTTTTTGTTACATCAAAGCGAGAATTATTTGATTTTCGCTTCTTTGTAGATCACGTGCTGACGAACAACTGGATCGAATTTTTTCAGTTCCAGTTTTTCCGGCTTAGTACGTTTGTTCTTCGTAGTGGTATAGAAGTGACCAGTACCAGCAGAAGAAACCAGCTTGATTTTCTCACGAATACCTTTAGCCATGATTTATTTCCTCTAAGTACTTAGTACTTTTCGCCACGGGCACGCAGTTCAGCCAGAACTGTATCGATGCCTTTTTTATCGATTACACGCATACCTTTAGCAGATACGCGCAGGGTGACAAAACGCTTCTCGCTCTCAACCCAGAAACGGTGAGAGTGCAGGTTCGGCAGGAAACGGCGTTTAGTCGCGTTCAGTGCGTGGGAACGGTTGTTACCGGTCACCGGACGCTTGCCAGTAACTTGGCAGACTCGGGACATGTCTATTCTCCAAAAATCAAATTAGCTCGAGCTTCGTATGGGGTATTGGCGCCTCGTCAGGCTTTACAGCCCGGTCATCGCAGTTCTATGTGAACTCTCGATTGCCAGGCCCAAATGCCAAACCCGAGATTCTCAAAGGTGGCGTAGTATACGCTGACTCAGCGATGTGCTCAAGTCCCGAACAGACAAAGATCCCGAAGGATCGCGCATAGCGGGTTAAATCCAGCCGCGTTCGGCAAAAGAAACATACTCTCCACGCCCAATCACGATATGGTCGAGCACGCGTAAATCCATGAACTGACAACTCTTTATTATCCGTTCAGTAATGAGTTTATCCGCTTTACTGGGTTCAGCACAACCCGAAGGGTGATTATGTGCAAGGATCAGCGCCGAGGCGTTTATTTTTATCGCTTCGCGGATAATTTCCCGAGGATGGACTTCAACATGGTTTAGCGTGCCGGAAAAAAGACGGCTATGCGTTATAACCCGGTGTTGGGAGTCGAGAAAGATCACCATAAAGATCTCCCGCTCCTCACCCGTGAGCTGGCTTTGTAAAAATTCCCTCGTCATCTCCGGGCTGAGTAAAGGGCTTTCTTCACGCATCCGCACGTTGTAGTAACGCCGCGCCAGTTCAGCAATCCCCTTTAACTGGGCAAATTTCGCCACGCCAATTCCATGAACGCCACTAAATTGTTCATATTCAGAGGTTAACAAGCCATAAAGAGAGCCGAAATTCTCCAGCATCTCTTTTGCCAGGGTTAATACATCTTTACCGCGCGTTCCGGTACGCAGAAATAGCGCCAGCAGCTCGACATCCGTTAAGGCGCTAATACCAAACTTCAGCATTTTTTCGCGCGGCATCATCAGCTGTGAATTGTTTTTCACCTTCACCTCCTTTGTGGTGCTCGCATCCTGTCATAGCCGTTCCGTTAAATCGACGGCCAGTTTTCAATCCTGGAAAGCGCCTCGCAAAGTGATTCTCAGGTGAAGGCACGACAACAAAAGTATTGTGATAAAATCGCCAACTTCTGGTGTCACCCAACAGGAAAAATCATCATGAGCCTGGCCGGTAAAAAAATCGTTCTCGGCGTTAGCGGCGGTATTGCTGCCTATAAAACCCCTGAACTGGTGCGTCGTTTGCGCGATCGCGGGGCCGACGTCCGCGTAGCCATGACCGAAGCGGCAAAAGCCTTTATCACCCCACTTAGCTTGCAGGCGGTTTCTGGTTATCCCGTTTCCGACAGTCTGCTGGACCCGGCAGCCGAAGCCGCTATGGGCCATATTGAGCTGGGTAAATGGGCTGATTTAGTGATTCTCGCCCCTGCCACGGCAGATTTGATTGCCCGTGTTGCTGCCGGAATGGCGAATGACCTGGTATCGACGATTTGTCTGGCTACACCTGCGCCTGTAGCCGTGCTCCCCGCCATGAACCAGCAGATGTACCGTGCCGCTGCCACGCAGCATAATTTAGAGGTGCTTGCTTCCCGTGGTTTGCTCATCTGGGGGCCAGACAGTGGCAGTCAGGCTTGTGGTGATATCGGTCCTGGGCGAATGCTCGATCCGTTAACCATTGTGGATATGGCGGTAGCGCATTTTTCGCCCGTCAACGACCTGAAACATCTGAACATTATGATTACCGCCGGCCCGACGCGTGAACCGCTCGATCCCGTGCGTTATATCTCTAATCACAGCTCCGGCAAGATGGGTTTTGCTATCGCCGCCGCCGCTGCCCGTCGTGGCGCGAACGTCACGCTGGTATCAGGTCCGGTTTCACTACCGACGCCACCGTTTGTTAAACGTGTTGATGTGATGACCGCGCTGGAAATGGAAGCCGCCGTGAATGCTTCTGTACAGCAGCAAAATATTTTTATCGGCTGCGCCGCCGTGGCGGATTATCGCGCAGCTACCGTGGCCCCAGAGAAAATCAAAAAGCAGGCCACGCAGGGTGATGAATTAACAATAAAAATGGTTAAAAACCCCGATATCGTCGCAGGCGTTGCCGCACTAAAAGACCATCGACCCTACGTCGTTGGATTTGCCGCCGAAACAAATAATGTGGAAGAATACGCCCGGCAAAAACGTATCCGTAAAAACCTTGATCTGATCTGCGCGAACGATGTTTCCCAGCCAACTCAAGGATTTAACAGCGACAACAACGCATTACACCTTTTCTGGCAGGACGGAGATAAAGTCTTACCGCTTGAGCGCAAAGAGCTCCTTGGCCAATTATTACTCGACGAGATCGTGACCCGTTATGATGAAAAAAATCGACGTTAAGATTCTGGACCCGCGCGTTGGGAAGGAATTTCCGCTCCCGACTTATGCCACCTCTGGCTCTGCCGGACTTGACCTGCGTGCCTGTCTCGACGACGCCGTAGAACTGGCTCCGGGTGACACTACGCTGGTTCCGACCGGGCTGGCGATTCATATTGCCGATCCTTCACTGGCGGCAATGATGCTGCCGCGCTCCGGATTGGGACATAAGCACGGTATCGTGCTTGGTAACCTGGTAGGATTGATCGATTCTGACTATCAGGGCCAGTTGATGATTTCCGTGTGGAACCGTGGTCAGGACAGCTTCACCATTCAACCTGGCGAACGCATCGCCCAGATGATTTTTGTTCCGGTAGTACAGGCTGAATTTAATCTGGTGGAAGATTTCGACGCCACCGACCGCGGTGAAGGCGGCTTTGGTCACTCTGGTCGTCAGTAACACATACGCATCCGAATAACGTCATAACATAGCCGCAAACATTTCGTTTGCGGTCATAGCGTGGGTGCCGCCTGGCAAGTGCTTATTTTCAGGGGTATTTTGTAACATGGCAGAAAAACAAACTGCGAAAAGGAACCGTCGCGAGGAAATACTTCAGTCTCTGGCGCTGATGCTGGAATCCAGCGATGGAAGCCAACGTATCACGACGGCAAAACTGGCCGCCTCTGTCGGCGTTTCCGAAGCGGCACTGTATCGCCACTTCCCCAGTAAGACCCGCATGTTCGATAGCCTGATTGAGTTTATCGAAGATAGCCTGATTACTCGCATCAACCTGATTCTGAAAGATGAGAAAGACACCACAGCGCGCCTGCGTCTGATTGTGTTGCTGCTTCTCGGTTTTGGTGAGCGTAATCCTGGCCTGACCCGCATCCTCACTGGTCATGCGCTAATGTTTGAACAGGATCGCCTGCAAGGGCGCATCAACCAGCTGTTCGAGCGTATTGAAGCGCAGCTGCGCCAGGTATTGCGTGAAAAGAGAATGCGTGAGGGTGAAGGTTACACCACCGATGAAACCCTGCTGGCAAGCCAGATCCTGGCCTTCTGTGAAGGTATGCTGTCACGTTTTGTCCGCAGCGAATTTAAATACCGCCCGACGGATGATTTTGACGCCCGCTGGCCGCTAATTGCCGCGCAGTTGCAGTAATATGACGCCGGATGACTTTTCATCCGGCGAGTTTCTTTAAACGCCAAACTCTTCGCGATAGGCCTTAACCGCCGCCAGATGTTCCGCCATTTCCGGCTTCTCTTCCAGGTAAGCAATCAGGTCTTTCAGGGTGATGATAGAGATCACTTTGCAGTTGTAATCACGCTCAACTTCCTGAATCGCCGAAATCTCGCTGCGCCCCCGTTCCTGACGATCGAGCGAAATCAACACGCCAGCAAGCGTCGCGCCATTAGCCTGAATAATCTCCATCGATTCGCGAATCGCCGTTCCGGCGGTGATCACATCATCTACCAGCATTACGCGTCCTTGTAACGCGCTACCAACCAGATTGCCGCCTTCACCGTGGTCTTTTGCCTCTTTGCGGTTAAAGCAGTACGGCAGGTCAAGGTCATGATGCTCCGCCAGCGCCACGGCGGTAGTGGTGGCAATCGGGATCCCTTTGTAAGCAGGGCCAAACAGCAGATCGAACTCAAGGCCGGAATCCACCAACGCTTCAGCGTAAAAACGGCCTAACAGTGCCAGATCGCGCCCGGTATTAAACAGCCCGGCGTTGAAGAAATAGGGGCTTTTGCGCCCGGACTTCAACGTAAACTCGCCAAACTTTAACACCTGCTTGCCAAGCGCAAATTCAATAAACTGGCGCTGATATGGTTTCATGCCTTCGCTCCTCATCTTACTTTTCTACAGACAAAAAAAAGGCGACTCATCAGTCGCCTTAAAAATCAGTTTGCCAGCGCCGCCTTCTGCGTCGCTACAATGGATTCGATTCCCCCTCGGGCCAGCGCCAACAAGGTGAGTAATTCTTCGTGGGTGAACGGTTCGCCTTCTGCCGTCCCCTGCACTTCAATGATGCGCCCGTCTTCGGTCATCACTACGTTCATGTCGGTCTCTGCGGCAGAGTCTTCAACGTATTCCAGATCGCAAACCGCTTCGCCGTTCACAATTCCGACAGAAACTGCGGCTACCATCCCTTTCATCGGGTTGGTTTTCAGCTTGCCGTTTTCCACCAGCTTCTGTAGCGCATCTGCCAGCGCCACGCAGGCACCCGTAATCGACGCGGTACGAGTGCCACCATCAGCCTGAAGCACGTCGCAGTCCAGCGTAATGGTGAACTCACCCAGCGCTTTCAAATCTACTGCCGCGCGAAGAGCACGGGCGATCAGACGCTGGATTTCCATTGTGCGTCCACCCTGCTTACCTTTCGCCGCTTCACGAGCGTTACGGGTGTGGGTAGAACGCGGCAGCATACCGTACTCTGCGGTGATCCAGCCCTGGCCCTGACCTTTCAGGAAGCGCGGCACGCCTTCTTCAATAGAGGCGGTACACAACACTTTGGTATCGCCAAATTCGACCAGCACCGAGCCTTCTGCATGTTTTGTATAGTTACGAGTCAGGGTAACGGGACGCACCTGATTATTGCTACGGCCTGCTGGACGCATATTGAAATCTCCGGCTTGAAACAAATGTGGCTGCGCATTATACGGACTTCCGGCGGTTATTCCTATCCTGACAAGGCATCGATGGCTATAATCCTTCCACCTCTCCTTTTATAAACAGGAACGTCTATGATCCGCAGTATGACCGCCTACGCCCGGCGTGAAATCAAGGGTGAATGGGGGAGCGCAACCTGGGAAATGCGCTCGGTAAACCAGCGTTATCTGGAAACTTACTTTCGTCTGCCGGAGCAGTTCCGTAGCCTTGAACCTGTCGTTCGCGAGCGTATTCGTTCTCGCCTGACGCGCGGTAAAGTGGAATGTACCCTGCGCTATGAGCCAGATGTTAGCGCACAAGGTGAGCTGATCCTCAATGAAAAACTGGCTAAACAGCTGGTAACTGCCGCGAACTGGGTAAAAATGCAGAGTGACGAAGGGGAAATCAACCCGGTTGATATTCTACGCTGGCCGGGCGTGATGGCAGCCCAGGAGCAGGATCTCGACGCGATTGCCGCTGAAATTCTCGCGGCGTTGGATGGTACGCTGGACGACTTTATCGTCGCGCGCGAAACCGAAGGTCAGGCGCTGAAAGCATTGATCGAGCAGCGTCTGGAAGGCGTCACCGCCGAAGTGGTCAAAGTCCGCGCCCATATGCCGGAAATCCTGCAATGGCAGCGTGAGCGTCTGGTCGCGAAGCTGGAAGATGCTCAGGTTCAGTTGGAAAACAACCGTCTGGAGCAGGAGCTGGTTCTGCTGGCACAACGAATTGACGTTGCCGAAGAACTGGACCGCCTGGAAGCGCATGTCAAAGAGACCTACAACATTCTGAAGAAAAAAGAAGCCGTTGGTCGTCGTCTGGACTTTATGATGCAGGAATTCAACCGCGAGTCGAACACTCTTGCGTCGAAATCTATCAATGCCGAAGTGACAAACTCCGCCATCGAGCTGAAAGTGTTGATTGAGCAGATGCGCGAGCAGATTCAGAATATTGAGTAACTCGTAACACTAATTCTTACTTTTCAGCCTTCACAAATGCCGCCCACTCAAACAGAGCGGCATTTTTCTTCCCCGCAACTTCAATTCTGTTTTGCGTGCCTGCTCCAGATTTTGCGATGTTTTTTTGCCCAGCACACTGAGAACGTGAGATACTCACAACTGTATATAAATACAGTTACAGATTTACTTTCTTTGCAATCGATATCACATGGAGTGGGCAATGAACGAACATCATCAACCTTTTGAAGAAATACGGCATTATGGCACTGAAGGGCAAGAATTTTGGTCAGCTAGAGAATTGGCACCGTTACTGGATTATCGGGACTGGCGCAATTTTCAAAAGGTACTGGCCCGCGCGACTCAAGCGTGCGAAGCCAGCAATCAAGCTGCATCTGACCATTTCGTTGAAACCACCAAAATGGTTGTATTAGGTTCAGGGGCTCAACGAGAACTTGAAGATGTTCATCTCTCCCGCTATGCCTGTTACCTGGTAGTACAAAACGGCGACCCTGCGAAACCGGTCATTGCGGCAGGGCAGACTTATTTTGCTATCCAGACCCGACGGCAGGAGCTTGCTGACGATGAAGCATTTAAGCAACTTCGTGAAGACGAAAAGCGTCTGTTTCTGAGAAATGAGTTGAAAGAACATAACAAACAATTGGTTGAGGCAGCACAGCAAGCTGGGGTAGCGACAGCTACTGATTTCGCCATATTTCAGAATCATGGTTACCAGGGGCTGTATGGTGGATTAGATCAGAAAGCCATCCACCAACTGAAGGGGCTGAAAAAGAGTCAGAAGATCCTGGATCATATGGGTTCAACAGAACTGGCGGCTAATCTCTTTCGAGCTACCCAAACAGAAGAAAAACTCAAGCGGGATGGCGTGAATTCAAAACAGCAAGCTAATACCACACACTTTGACGTGGGTAGCAAGGTGAGGCAAACCATTCAGGAACTTGGCGGAACCATGCCTGAGGAGTTGCCGACCCCGCAGGTCAGCATCAAGCAGTTGGAAAACAGTGTAAAAATTACAGAGAAGAAATAGCAGAAACTAAAAACTCTTTTTGTTGATTGAGATACCCGATGCGTAAGCCAAAGTCCAGGTGCGGTGAACACAATGGCTAAACATTGCACCTTTCTTTTCCACCCCTCAATTTTAACCTATTTTTTCTTATGCATTTTCTCAGACAAGAAGTCAGAAGAATGCATCTACGCTACAGAAAATAGCGATTTCACATAACTACAAGTTATCAATTTCCTCTCACCTTAAAAAATCTCAATCGTGACAATACGCACAAATCGCTACCCTGCCAGACAGATTTTTAGGGAGAGAACCATGCTGTTACACATTTTGTATTTGGTTGGCATTACTGCCGAAGCCATGACGGGGGCTCTGGCGGCCGGGCGACGCCGCATGGATACATTTGGCGTAATTATTATTGCGACCGCCACCGCAATTGGCGGAGGGTCAGTGCGCGATATTCTGCTGGGCCACTATCCGCTCGGCTGGGTCAAACACCCGGAATATGTGATTATCGTCGCTACCGCCGCAGTACTCACCACTATCGTTGCTCCTGTAATGCCTTACCTGCGCAAAGTGTTTCTGGTGCTCGATGCGCTTGGACTGGTGGTCTTTTCTATCATCGGCGCACAGGTTGCACTGGATATGGGGCACGGCCCAATTATTGCCGTTGTCGCGGCGGTAACCACCGGCGTGTTTGGCGGCGTTTTGCGCGATATGTTCTGTAAACGTATCCCACTGGTATTCCAGAAAGAGTTGTATGCCGGTGTCTCATTTGCCTCCGCCGTGCTGTACATCGCGCTGCAACACTATGTTTCTAACCATGATGTGGTAATTATCTCCACCCTGGTATTCGGCTTTTTTGCCCGCTTACTGGCGCTACGCCTTAAGCTGGGATTACCGGTCTTTTACTACAGCCACGAAGGACACTAAGGTTCAAAACCTGTGATCTGCTGGGCAGCCAGCCAACTGCCCAGCTTCTTGATTTGCGCATTTTCCTTCCATTCAATAACCTGTCTGGCGCGCCCCGATCCAGTCCCCGGCAGCTGCTGCCAGAACTGCTCCGTGCTAAATAAAAGTTGCGACCAGGACCGTTCATCACTGGCATTAAGCGCCGCCCGGGTTAGCGGTATTCCCATTGCCATCACCCAGCGAGTAAAAGGCTGCTTACGAGCCAGATTAAACTGATGCCATAGCTGCGCACTTTTACTTTTCGCGATCCCCGGCGTGTTCTGTAATTGCTCTGGCGTTAATAAAAGCCAGGAAAAGATATGCTCAAAGCGATGAGTCTGATGCAGCGCGCGCCAGCCGGCCTCACCAATGCCATCCAGCCCCAGAACCTGTTTTGACCCCAGCCAGACTAAGCGTGAAATGAACTGTTCCTGACAAACATCAGAAGCAAAGTAGCAGGTCAACGAGTTAAAGCGGTTTTCTGGTGGTGTCGGTTTTGTACGTTCTGCACCGCGCCAGACCACATCATCAATGCGAGGAATACCCTGACCGGCAAGGCTGACGAGGATCTGATCACCAGGCGCAATATCCCACTCCTCCCAGCGCCTGACGGAACCAATATTCACCCGCTGGACTTTTTTATCATCCAGCATGACAGGTGCGAGTGACGCAACCACCGATATTTTACCGCTCTTACCCACCGCAAACTGAATCGCCTTCACTTCGGCAACCTGAGCTACAGGTTGATATTTCCAGGCCACCAGCCATTCTGCCTGGCCTGGTAGCCAATGGCGGGATTCGGGTTCTTTCGCCCCTCGCACAACCACGCCATCGGTGACGAAGGGTAATTTCGCTTTCCACCACTCATTGCGTACGCGCGCAACCTCATCAGCATTTTTAACCGCACGGGTATACCTCTGCGTTAGAGTAAAACCTGCGGTAGCCAGCTCCTTTAAACGATCGGTCATTAACTGCGGTCCATCCGGCCATGCCCAGACAAAAACGCCCAGAGAATTCAGCGTGTCGCTATCGTCCTGGCGCATCATCAGGCCAGCAACTTTTGCGCGGGCATTTATTCCCCCCATTTGTTGTTGGATATGCCCCTCGCGCTGGAGAAATATTTCCCCCTGAAGCGTACTGTTGGCTAAAGGCCCGCTAACGGTTTGCGGCACAGCGGAAATTAAGCTAACTTTCTGCGTCCAGTCCTCGCCTTTCAGGCCATTACCGCGACTGATTGCTTTGTTCAGTTTCCCGTCCCGATAAACCAGGGTTACCGCAACGCCATCAACTTTTGGCTGCACCCAAAGATCGCTACGTTCTCGCATCCACAGACTTAATGCGTTTTTATCCACCATTTTGCGTACACCCGTATGGGCAACCGGATGCATAACCGCACCATTTAAAGGCGGCATCATCACGTCGCGGGGCTCGCTCCCAAAGCAGCGTTGCCACTGCGTAAGACGGGCGCTTAACTGATCGTAAACACCGTCTTCCACCTCACTTTTTCCTTCCTTCCAGTAGTCATCGTCCCACTGTTTTATTTGCTGTTGCAGGCGGGAAATTTCTTCCTGTGCTCTGGCTGGCGACCAGGCCGGACAGACCGCCCACACAGATGATTGCCAGCACAAGATACTTATTAATATCGCCATCCATACTTTCATCTTCACCTCCGCTGTAGTCAGGCTGGCAGATATACAACGTGGTGAAGGCAAAGCCGAGTGGCAAAAACGGAGTCTGCGAGGACGCTTCCTGAGAATCGTCTTTATTGCAGTAAATCACAGGCAAATGCGGAAACAGCTACGCAAAACGCAACAACTTTGCGCAAAAAGTGTGAGCAAGGGCTACGTCACATGGCCGCGCCGTGTATAATAAGCTCGTATGTAGGCTTTATTTCGCTAATCACATACGAAAGATACTCATGGCTCAAGGCACGCTTTATATTGTTTCTGCCCCCAGTGGCGCGGGTAAATCCAGCCTGATTCAGGCTTTATTAAAAACCCAACCGTTGTATGACACCCAGGTTTCTGTTTCACACACCACACGCCAACCGCGTCCTGGTGAAGTCCACGGTGAACATTATTTCTTTGTTAATCATGATGAATTTAAAGAAATGATTAGCAGAGATGCGTTCCTCGAACACGCAGAAGTTTTTGGTAATTACTATGGCACTTCGCGTGAGGCCATTGAGCAAGTACTGGCGACCGGTGTCGATGTTTTTCTCGATATCGACTGGCAGGGCGCGCAGCAAATTCGCCAGAAAATGCCGCACGCGCGGAGTATCTTTATTTTACCGCCGTCCAAAATTGAACTGGACCGCCGTCTACGCGGTCGCGGTCAGGACAGCGAAGAGGTCATTGCAAAGCGTATGGCGCAAGCTGTTGCAGAAATGAGCCATTACGCCGAATATGATTATCTGATTGTGAATGATGACTTCGATACCGCGTTGACCGATTTGAAGACCATTATTCGCGCCGAACGTCTGCGCATGAGCCGCCAAAAGCAGCGTCATGACGCTTTAATCAGCAAATTGTTGGCAGACTGAACCTGATTTCAGTATCATGCCCAGTCATTTCTTCACCTGTGGAGCTTTTTAAGTATGGCACGCGTAACTGTTCAGGACGCTGTAGAGAAAATTGGTAACCGTTTTGACCTGGTACTGGTCGCCGCGCGTCGCGCTCGTCAGATGCAGGTAGGCGGAAAGGATCCGCTGGTACCGGAAGAAAACGATAAAACCACTGTAATCGCGCTGCGCGAAATCGAAGAAGGTCTGATCAACAACCAGATCCTCGACGTTCGCGAACGCCAGGAACAGCAAGAGCAGGAAGCCGCTGAATTACAAGCCGTTACCGCTATTGCTGAAGGTCGTCGTTAATCACAAAGCGGGTCGCCCTTGTATCTGTTTGAAAGCCTGAATCAACTGATTCAAACCTACCTGCCGGAAGACCAAATCAAGCGTCTGCGGCAGGCGTATCTCGTTGCACGTGATGCTCACGAGGGGCAAACACGTTCAAGCGGTGAACCCTATATCACGCACCCGGTAGCGGTTGCCTGCATTCTGGCCGAGATGAAACTCGACTATGAAACGCTGATGGCGGCGCTGCTGCATGACGTGATTGAAGATACTCCCGCCACCTACCAGGACATGGAACAGCTTTTTGGTAAAAGCGTCGCCGAGCTGGTAGAGGGGGTGTCGAAACTTGATAAGCTCAAGTTCCGCGATAAGAAAGAGGCGCAGGCCGAAAACTTTCGCAAGATGATTATGGCGATGGTGCAGGATATCCGCGTCATTCTCATCAAACTTGCCGACCGTACCCACAACATGCGCACGCTGGGCTCACTTCGCCCGGACAAACGTCGCCGCATCGCCCGTGAAACTCTCGAAATTTATAGCCCGCTGGCGCACCGTTTAGGTATCCACCACATTAAAACCGAACTCGAAGAGCTGGGTTTTGAGGCGCTGTATCCCAATCGTTACCGCGTAATTAAAGAAGTGGTGAAAGCCGCGCGCGGCAACCGTAAAGAGATGATCCAAAAAATCCTCTCTGAAATCGAAGGGCGTTTGCAGGAAGCGGGAATACCGTGCCGCGTCAGTGGTCGCGAAAAGCATCTTTATTCGATTTACTGCAAAATGGTGCTCAAAGAGCAGCGTTTTCACTCAATCATGGACATCTACGCTTTCCGCGTGATCGTCAATGATTCTGACACCTGTTATCGCGTGCTCGGGCAAATGCATAGCCTGTACAAGCCGCGTCCGGGTCGCGTGAAAGACTATATCGCCATTCCTAAAGCGAACGGCTATCAGTCGTTGCACACCTCGATGATTGGCCCGCACGGCGTGCCGGTTGAGGTCCAGATCCGTACCGAAGATATGGATCAGATGGCGGAGATGGGTGTTGCCGCGCACTGGGCTTATAAAGAGCACGGCGAAACCAGTACTACCGCACAAATCCGCGCCCAGCGCTGGATGCAAAGCCTGCTGGAGCTGCAACAGAGCGCCGGTAGTTCGTTTGAATTTATCGAGAGCGTTAAATCCGATCTCTTCCCGGATGAGATTTACGTTTTCACACCGGAAGGGCGAATTGTCGAGCTGCCTGCCGGTGCAACGCCCGTCGACTTCGCTTATGCAGTGCATACCGATATCGGTCATGCCTGCGTGGGCGCACGCGTTGACCGCCAGCCTTACCCGCTGTCGCAGCCGCTTACCAGCGGTCAAACCGTTGAAATCATTACCGCACCGGGCGCTCGCCCGAATGCCGCGTGGCTGAACTTTGTCGTTAGCTCAAAAGCGCGCGCCAAAATTCGTCAGTTGCTGAAAAACCTCAAGCGTGATGATTCTGTAAGCCTGGGCCGTCGTCTGCTCAACCATGCTTTGGGTGGTAGCCGTAAGCTCAATGAAATCCCGCAGGAAAATATTCAGCGCGAGCTGGATCGCATGAAGCTGGCAACGCTTGACGATCTGCTGGCAGAAATCGGACTTGGTAACGCAATGAGCGTGGTGGTCGCGAAAAATCTGCAACATGGGGACGCCTCCATTCCACCGGCAACCCAAAGCCACGGACATCTGCCCATTAAAGGTGCCGATGGCGTGCTGATCACCTTTGCGAAATGCTGCCGCCCTATTCCTGGCGACCCGATTATCGCCCACGTCAGCCCCGGTAAAGGTCTGGTGATCCACCATGAATCCTGCCGTAACATCCGTGGCTACCAGAAAGAGCCAGAGAAGTTTATGGCTGTGGAATGGGATAAAGAGACGGCGCAGGAGTTCATCACCGAAATCAAGGTGGAGATGTTCAATCATCAGGGCGCGCTGGCAAACCTGACGGCGGCAATTAACACCACGACTTCGAATATTCAAAGTTTGAATACGGAAGAGAAAGATGGTCGCGTCTACAGCGCCTTTATTCGTCTGACCGCCCGTGACCGTGTGCATCTGGCGAATATCATGCGCAAAATCCGCGTGATGCCAGACGTGATTAAAGTCACCCGAAACCGAAATTAATGTTTTATGAACCCAACACGTTATGCACGCATCTGCGAAATGCTCGCCAGGCGGCAGCCTGATCTGACCGTCTGCATGGAGCAGGTCCACAAACCTCATAACGTTTCTGCGATTATTCGTACCGCAGATGCCGTTGGCGTACATGAAGTTCACGCCGTCTGGCCTGGTAGCCGCATGCGCACCATGGCTTCGGCAGCGGCGGGTAGTAACAGCTGGGTACAGGTGAAAACACACCGCACCATTGGCGATGCCGTCGCTCATCTCAAAGGCCGGGGCATGCAGATTCTGGCAACCCATCTTTCTGATAACGCTGTCGATTTCCGCGAAATTGATTACACTCGCCCGACCTGCATTTTGATGGGACAGGAGAAAACGGGCATCACGCAGGAAGCATTGGCCCTGGCGGATCAGGACATCATCATTCCGATGATCGGCATGGTGCAGTCGCTGAATGTTTCCGTTGCCTCAGCCCTCATTCTTTACGAAGCCCAGCGTCAGCGGCAAAATGCAGGCATGTACCTGCGTGAAAACAGCATGTTGCCGGAAGCAGAGCAACAACGCCTGTTGTTTGAAGGCGGCTATCCGGTGCTGGCGAAAGTCGCAAAACGCAAAGGCCTGCCTTATCCCCACGTCAATCAGCAAGGCGAGATCGAAGCTGATGCCGACTGGTGGGCTACTATGCAGGCTGCAGGGTAAGTGCCATGAAAGGTCGCCTGTTAGATGCTGTCCCACTCAGTTCCCTAACGGGCGTTGGCGCAGCACTTAGTAACAAACTGGCGAAAATCAACCTGCATACCGTGCAGGATCTACTCTTACACCTTCCCCTGCGCTACGAAGATCGCACCCATCTCTACCCCATCGGAGAACTACTGCCGGGCGTTTATGCCACGGTGGAAGGCGAAGTGCTGAACTGCAATATCTCCTTCGGCGGTCGGCGGATGATGACCTGCCAGATCAGCGACGGTTCCGGCATCCTCACCATGCGCTTTTTCAATTTCAGCGCGGCAATGAAAAATAGCCTGGCGACGGGCCGCCGTGTACTGGCTTATGGCGAAGCAAAGCGCGGTAAATATGGTGCGGAGATGATCCACCCGGAATACCGCGTGCAGGGCGATCTCAGCACGCCAGAATTACAGGAAACGCTCACGCCGGTTTATCCAACAACGGAAGGCGTAAAGCAGGCCACGCTGCGTAAATTAACCGACCAGGCGCTGGATCTGCTCGACACCTGCGCCATTGAAGAACTCCTGCCGCCGGAACTGTCACAAGGAATGATGACGCTACCGGAAGCGTTGCGCACTTTGCACCGCCCGCCACCGACGCTACAGCTTAGCGATCTGGAAACCGGGCAGCATCCGGCGCAACGTCGTCTGATTCTGGAAGAACTGCTGGCGCACAACCTCAGCATGTTAGCCTTACGTGCCGGAGCACAGCGTTTTCATGCCCAGCCGCTGAGCGCCAATGATGCGCTGAAAAATAAACTCCTCGCAGCCTTACCGTTCAAGCCAACGGGCGCACAGGCACGCGTAGTGGCGGAGATCGAGCGCGATATGGCGCTGGATGTGCCGATGATGCGCCTGGTACAGGGCGATGTAGGTTCCGGTAAAACGCTGGTCGCCGCCCTCGCCGCGCTGCGTGCGATTGCCCACGGCAAACAGGTGGCATTGATGGCACCAACCGAATTACTCGCCGAACAGCACGCCAATAACTTCCGCAACTGGTTTGAACCGCTCGGTATCGAAGTGGGCTGGCTCGCCGGTAAGCAGAAAGGCAAAGCGCGACTGTCTCAGCAGGAAGCCATCGCCAGCGGTCAGGTGCAGATGATTGTTGGTACGCACGCCATCTTCCAGGAACAGGTGCAGTTTAACGGTCTGGCGCTGGTGATTATCGACGAACAACATCGCTTTGGCGTGCATCAGCGTCTGGCGTTATGGGAGAAAGGCCAGCAGCAAGGCTTCCATCCGCATCAGTTGATCATGACCGCCACGCCGATCCCCCGCACGCTGGCAATGACGGCGTATGCCGATCTCGATACCTCGGTGATAGATGAGCTGCCGCCAGGCCGCACGCCAGTGACTACGGTCGCTATTCCTGATACCCGCCGTACCGACATCATTGACCGCGTGCGCCACGCCTGCATAACTGAAGGTCGTCAGGCGTACTGGGTTTGTACGTTGATTGAAGAGTCGGAATTGCTGGAAGCGCAGGCGGCGGAAGCTACCTGGGAAGAGTTGAAACTGGCGCTACCAGAGTTGAACGTTGGCCTGGTACACGGGCGGATGAAACCTGCCGAGAAACAGGCGGTGATGGCGTCGTTTAAACAAGGTGAGCTACACCTGCTGGTTGCCACAACCGTTATTGAAGTCGGCGTTGATGTGCCTAACGCCAGTCTGATGATTATCGAAAACCCGGAGCGTCTGGGTCTGGCGCAGTTACACCAGCTTCGCGGGCGTGTAGGTCGTGGTGCGGTGGCTTCTCACTGCGTGCTGCTCTACAAAACGCCGCTCTCCAAAACCGCGCAAATTCGGCTGCAAGTGCTGCGCGACAGCAACGACGGTTTTGTGATTGCACAGAAAGACTTAGAGATTCGCGGACCGGGTGAACTGTTAGGTACGCGTCAGACGGGTAATGCTGAGTTTAAAGTGGCGGATTTACTGCGCGATCAGGCGATGATCCCGGAAGTTCAGCGCCTGGCGCGACATATTCACGAACGTTACCCACAACAAGCAAAAGCCCTGATAGAACGCTGGATGCCGGAGACGGAACGTTACTCCAACGCATGACCAGACTCATCACAAGACAAGTCACGCAGTAAATCTTCAATCTGGATAGTGAGGATATCCATTGCCTCATACGCATCCTGTGCAATTCGCGCCGCCATTGCGCCTTCCGGTTCACCACGCAGAATTTCAGCCGCTGCCTGTACGCCAGCCACAATCATTTCAGGTGTTAACATTTGGCGAAGAAAAGCGCGATTATCAGAGGACCAGCCATCTTTATGGCCTAATGGATGCCCCCAGCCTATCCATTCTTGCGACCATAACGGATTGGCTTCTATGGGATAAATTAGATGCGCGGCATACTGAATAGCACACACCGCTTTTCCTGGCGTATCCAGCGCCCACCAGCGCGACCAGAGAGAACGAATTAACGGCGCGGCCCCACCCAGAGTATTGAACACCGCCAGCCAGCAAAGAACGTTATTGAAACCACGCTCGTTATCCATACGCTGCAACGCGGTGTCCAGTAAAAATTGCCGTACCTGCTGGCGTTGGGAAGCATTCATCATCTCCTGCCAGAGATAGGGTCGACACAATGCCTTCATTAAGGATTCTTCGAAGTGATCACCATAACCGCCAGCTAAAACGGTTTCATGCCATTGCGCCAGGCAGAGCGGAAACAGATAGCGAAACAACTCTATTTGCATCGGTTCGTTATAAACGAGATTGAGTACATAGTAAGCACTCAAATCCCGTTCGCTGATCTGCTGCCACTCTTTAGCCGCCAGCGCCTTGAGTTCGGCATCTGCGTAATCAAATTCCGTTTCCCATACACAGAGCACTGGCGGCTCATCACCAAAAATATGGCGACAGTGTTCACGTAGCGTTTCCGGTTCCTTCCGACGCTTTTTCATTTTTAACCGGCAAAAATCGGCAACATTAAATACAGCTTAATCACCAGCGCATTGACGATATCGATAAAGAACGCACCGACCATCGGCACCACCAAAAACGCCATGTGCGACGGGCCAAAGCGTTCAGTGATCGCCTGCATGTTGGCGATTGCCGTTGGCGTTGCACCGAGGCCAAAACCACAGTGACCCGCAGCCAGCACTGCCGCATCGTAGTTTTTGCCCATCATGCGCCAGGTAACGAAGATGGCATACAACGCCATGAAGATGGTCTGTACCACCAGAATCGCCAGCATCGGCAGCGCCAGCGAAGCCAGCTCCCACAGTTTCAGCCCCATCAGCGCCATCGCCAGGAACAACGACAGGCTTACGTTACCCAGCACGGATACCGCACGCTCAAAGACGCGGTAAAAGCCCATCATTGACAGACCGTTGCTCAGAATCACGCCAACAAACAGTACACAGACGAAGGTCGGCAGTTCAAAAGCAGTGCCAGCCAAAAGTTGCGCAACAATTTTCCCCACCGTCAGGCAGATAGCAATCAGCGCGATAGTTTCAATCAGCACCAGCGAGGTGATCATGCGTCCCACATCCGGCTTTTCAAACGCCGTCGGGACTTCCTGGTCATCCGGAATACCGTTCGGCGTGGTGGAGTGTTTCACCAGATAGCGCGCCACCGGACCGCCAATCAAGCCGCCCAGCACCAGACCGAACGTTGCACAGGCCATCGCCACTTCCGTCGCATTGGTGAAGCCATAACGTTCAATGAACAATTTACTCCACGCAGCGCCCGTACCGTGACCGCCGGAAAGCGTAATAGAACCGGCCAACAGCCCCATCAGCGGATCAAGCCCTAACAGGCTAGCCATACCAATGCCAATGGCATTTTGCATCACCAACAGACCAACAACCACAATCAAGAAGATGCCAACCACACGCCCACCGGCACGCAAACTGGCAATGTTGGCGTTCAGGCCAATGGTGGCGAAGAAAGCCAGCATTAACGGATCGCGCAGGGACATATCAAAGTTGACTTCCCAGCCCATGCTTTTTTTCAGTACTAGTAGCGCCAGCGCCACCAACAAACCACCCGCAACAGGTTCCGGTATGGTGTATTTCTTCAAAAAGGAGACGGAATGGACCAACTTACGCCCGAGCAGCAACGTCAGCGTTGCGGCAACAAGCGTTGCTAAAGTATCGAGATGAAACATAGTTACTCCTTTGTATCCGCATCACTCTTTCATACTCGTCATACTTCATCGCGCAGTGGCAACTTCATGAACTATGACGGGTATCGAGTTATGCTTTCCTGGGTCAAATTCTCAGCTGTTAATGAACAAATGGCATGGATTTTAAGCAGAAAAATACCAAAAGTTATATAAAAAAGTGCATTTATCTCATTTAAATATTTAGATGAGGATGTGGCAAACGTTTGCTTTTCTCTTTCGGTCAGCTAAAATGCCCGCTTTGCTACCACGGGATTGTTTTCGATGTCTGTTTCCACCCTCGAGTCAGAAAATGCGCAACCGGTTGCGCAGACTCAAAACAGCGAACTGATTTACCGTCTTGAAGATCGTCCGCCGCTTCCTCAAACCCTGTTTGCCGCCTGTCAGCATCTGCTGGCGATGTTCGTTGCGGTGATCACGCCAGCGCTATTAATCTGCCAGGCGCTGGGTTTACCGGCACAAGACACGCAACACATTATTAGTATGTCGCTGTTTGCCTCCGGTGTGGCATCGATTATTCAAATTAAGGCCTGGGGTCCGGTTGGCTCCGGGCTGTTGTCTATTCAGGGCACCAGCTTCAACTTTGTTGCCCCGCTGATTATGGGCGGTACCGCGCTGAAAACCGGTGGTGCTGATGTTCCTACCATGATGGCGGCTTTGTTCGGCACGTTGATGCTGGCAAGTTGCACCGAGATGGTGATCTCCCGCGTTCTGCATCTGGCGCGCCGCATTATTACGCCGCTGGTTTCTGGCGTTGTGGTGATGATTATCGGCCTGTCGCTAATTCAGGTTGGGTTAACGTCCATTGGCGGCGGTTACGCAGCCATGAGCGATAACACCTTCGGCGCACCGAAAAATCTGCTGCTGGCAGGCGTGGTCTTAGCCTTAATTATCCTGCTTAACCGTCAACGTAACCCTTACTTACGCGTGGCCTCACTGGTGATTGCGATGGCGGCCGGATATGCGCTGGCGTGGTTTATGGGCATGTTGCCAGAAAGCAACGAACCGATGACGCAAGAACTGATTATGGTGCCAACGCCGCTCTATTACGGTCTTGGCATTGAATGGAGTCTGCTGCTGCCGCTGATGCTGGTCTTTATGATCACTTCGCTGGAAACCATTGGCGATATCACGGCGACCTCTGACGTTTCCGAACAGCCAGTGTCCGGTCCGCTGTACATGAAACGCCTGAAAGGCGGCGTGCTGGCAAACGGCCTGAACTCGTTTGTTTCGGCGGTGTTTAACACCTTCCCGAACTCCTGCTTCGGGCAAAACAACGGAGTGATCCAGTTGACTGGTGTTGCCAGCCGCTATGTCGGTTTTGTCGTCGCGCTGATGTTGATCGTGCTGGGTCTGTTCCCGGCAGTGAGCGGTTTTGTACAACACATTCCAGAACCGGTTCTGGGCGGCGCAACGCTTGTAATGTTTGGCACCATCGCCGCCTCCGGTGTGCGTATCGTTTCTCGTGAGCCGCTGAACCGTCGGGCGATTCTGATTATCGCGCTGTCGCTGGCGGTTGGTCTGGGCGTGTCTCAGCAGCCGCTGATTTTGCAGTTTGCCCCTGAATGGCTGAAAAACCTGCTCTCCTCCGGGATCGCCGCGGGCGGTATTACTGCCATCGTGCTGAATCTGATTTTCCCACCAGAAAAACAGTAATTCACTGGCGGCGGTAAGATAATTACCGCCGCAGTCTCACCTCTTTCACCATTCCCGCCTTGAGGATTGCGCGTAAATCGTGCATAACTCCCTTATGTGCATTTCACGGGATGGAAGACCATGAAATTTATTGGGAAGCTGCTTCTCTACATTCTCATCGCTCTGTTAGTGGTGATCGCTGGCCTCTATTTTCTTCTGCAAACCCGCTGGGGAGCAGAACATATCAGCGCATGGGTTTCCGAGAATAGCGACTATCATCTGGCCTTCGGGGCGATGGATCACCGTTTTTCCGCGCCATCTCATATCGTGCTGGAGAACGTCACGTTTGGTCGTGATGGTCAGCCCGCGACCCTGGTGGCAAAAAGTGTCGACATTGCGCTAAGCAGTCGGCAACTGACCGAACCACGCCATGTCGATACCATCCTGCTGGAAAACGGGACGCTGAATCTCACCGACCAGACCGCGCCGCTACCGTTCAAAGCCGATCGTCTGCAACTGCGTGATATGGCGTTTAATAGCCCGAATAGCGAATGGAAACTGAGCGCGCAGCGGGTAAATGGCGGCGTGGTTCCGTGGTCACCAGAAGCCGGTAAAGTGCTGGGTACGAAGGCGCAGATTCAGTTTAGTGCCGGATCGCTTTCGCTCAATGATGTTCCTGCCACCAATGTACTGATTGAAGGCAGTATTGATAACGATCGCGTTACGCTGACTAACCTGGGTGCCGACATCGCCCGCGGGACATTAACCGGAAACGCGCAGCGTAACGCCGACGGCAGCTGGCAAGTGGAAAATCTGCGCATGGCGGATATCCGTCTACAAAGCGAAAAATCGCTAACCGACTTCTTTGCGCCATTACGCTCTGTCCCGTCGTTGCAGATTGGTCGCCTGGAAGTGATCGATGCTCGTTTGCAAGGTCCGGACTGGGCGGTGACCGACCTCGATCTCAGCTTGCGCAACATGACCTTCAGTAAAGATGACTGGCAGACACAAGAAGGCAAACTGTCGATGAACGCTAGCGAGTTCATTTATGGTTCGCTGCATTTATTTGACCCGATTATAAACGCGGAATTTTCCCCGCAGGGCGTAGCGCTGCGCCAGTTCACCAGCCGCTGGGAAGGGGGTATGGTCAGAACGTCAGGGAACTGGCTGCGTGACGGGAAAACGTTGATCCTTGATGATGCGGCAATTGCCGGGCTGGAATATACCTTGCCGAAAAACTGGCAACAGTTGTGGATGGAAACGACACCCGGTTGGTTAAACAGCCTGCAACTGAAGAGATTTAGCGCCAGCCGCAATCTGATCATTGATATCGACCCTGACTTCCCGTGGCAGCTCACCGCGCTCGATGGTTACGGTGCCAACCTGACGCTGGTTACCGATCATAAATGGGGCGTCTGGAGTGGCTCGGCGAATCTGAATGCCGCCGCCGCGACATTCAATCGTGTTGATGTTCGTCGCCCGTCGCTGGCGCTGACCGCCAACAGCAGCACGGTGAATATCAGCGAACTGAGTGCATTTACTGAAAAAGGCATTCTGGAAGCCACCGCCAGTGTTTCACAAACGCCACAACGTCAGACACATATCAGCCTGAATGGACGCGGTGTGCCGGTGAATATTTTGCAACAGTGGGGATGGCCTAAATTACCGTTGACTGGCGACGGCAATATTCAGCTTACCGCCAGTGGCGATATTCAGGCCAATGTCCCGTTGAAACCTACGGTTAGCGGGCAATTGCATGCCGTGAACGCCGCAAAGCAGCAAGTGACTCAAACCATGAATGCTGGCATCGTTTCCAGCGGTGAAGTTACATCGACGGAGCCGGTGCGGTAAACATCAATCTCGCCGGGTACGACTCAGACGTACCCGGCATTCCATCAATAGATTACAACGTAATTGTCAGCGCATTCCCTTGAGGCTTCACCACCAGCCCCTGCTCACTTTCAGCCTGCGAACCGTCTTGCAGACCATTTACTTTCACAACATTGCGCAGGCACAGCGTCCAGTTCTTCGCCTCGCCCGCACCAGTCACAGTAATCGTGTTGCCAGTACGTGCTGCTTTTAAAGTAAAGATCACCGATCCGTCAGTAGCGGGCACTTCACAGACGGCTTCATGCCCGTCTTGCAGATTAAAGAGGTGGAATGCCGTGCCTTCGTGCCACACGTAATCGGGACGTTGATCGTTGTTGCCCAGCGCCAGTAGGGTGTTATCACGCACATAAATGGGCAGACTCAGGAAGCTGTGCTGCTGTTTATGCCAGCGACTACCGTCGAGCTCATCGTTGTGCCACAGGTGTGTCCAGCGACCTTCCGGCAGGTAGAACTGCACATCGCCCGCTTCAGTGAACACCGGCGCAACCATCACGTTGTCGCCTAACATGTATTGACGGTCAAGGTAATCACAAGCCGGATCGTCCGGGAACTCCATCATCATGGCCCGCATCATCGGCGTACCCCGCGCGTTCGCACGCGCAGCTTCACGATACAGATACGGCATCATGCGGCATTTCAGTTGCGTGAAGAAGCGCACCACATCACAGGACTCATCATCGTAGGCCCACGGCACACGATAAGATTTGCTACCGTGTAAACGGCTATGGCTGGAGAGCAAACCAAACGCGCACCAGCGTTTGTAAACGTGCGCCGGAGCGGTATTTTCAAAGCCGCCGATATCGTGGCTCCAGAAGCCAAAACCTGAAAGGCCAATAGACAAACCACCGCGCAGGCTTTCCGCCATTGATTCGTAGTTAGCGTAACAATCGCCACCCCAGTGTACCGGGAATTTCTGCGCACCGACGGAGGCCGAGCGGGCAAACAAGACAGCTTCTTCCTCACCAACGGTGTCCTTGAGCACGTTCCACACCAGTTCGTTGTAGATGTACGCATAATGGTTATGCATTTTCTGCGGATCGGAACCGTCAAACCACTGAACATCAGTTGGGATACGTTCGCCAAAGTCTGTCTTAAAGCAATCAACGCCCATCGCGACCAGACCTTTCAGTTTGTCGGCGTACCATTTGCAGGCATCCGGATTGGTAAAGTCATAAATCGCCAGACCTGGCTGCCATTTATCCCACTGCCATAGCGAACCGTCCGGGCGTTTGAGTAAATAGCCTTTCTCTTGTAACTCTTTAAAGACGGGGGATTTTTGACCGATATAGGGGTTAATCCAGACGCAGATTTTCAGTCCTTTCGCTTTCAGGCGGCGGATCATCCCTTCCGGGTCAGGGAAAGTCAGCGGGTCCCACTCAAAATCGCACCACTGGAAGGCTTTCATCCAGAAACAGTCAAAGTGGAAAACATGCAGCGGCAGATTGCGTTCCGCCATACCATCGATAAAGCTGTTTACCGTCGCTTCGTCGTAGTTGGTGGTAAATGAAGTGGTTAGCCACAGGCCGAAGGACCACGCGGGCGGCAGCGCCGGACGACCAGTAAAGCGGGTATAACGATCAAGTACCGCTTTCGGCGTCGGGCCGTCGATAACAAAGTATTCGAGATATTCACTCTCAACGCTGAACTGCACTTTGGAGACTTTCTCCGATCCCACTTCAAAAGAGACACACTGGGGATGATTGACCAGTACCCCATAACCACGGTTAGTCATGTAGAACGGGATATTTTTATACGCCTGTTCAGTACTTGTGCCGCCGTCCCGGTTCCAGGTCTCTACCGTCTGGCCATTGCGCACCAGGGCAGTAAAGCGCTCTCCCAGACCGTAAACTGTTTCGCCAACGCCAAGATCAAGCCGCTCAAACATATAATTGCGTTGATTATTCGTGTCCTGCACGTAGCCATTATTTTTCACCTGACTACCGGTAATACGTTCGCCGTTGCTCAGAAAATCCAGTGACCAGAACTCACCTTTGCTGACACGCGCGCTTAAGTTGCCACTTTTAAACTCAGCATAACGTTCTGTGTTTTCGATTGTGACCTTCACGTCCTGCAAAATATTGAGCGGATAATGAGGACCGTTATTCAGCGCCCCCTGAAAATGCTCAATCCGCACACCGACAATACCTTCCTGTGGGGAGAAAAAGCGCAACGTAAATAAAGGCGTATCAAGCTGCCAGGTACGTTCACGCACATCACGGGGGGCAGCATAGACCACCATTTCATTATCCTGCTGTTCAACCTCGAACACCTGAAGCGGGTGAATCAAATTGAGGCCAGGTTGAATCAACCAGTTTCCATCGCTAATTTTCATTGCCGTTCCTTAGTTCTGCACTTCTTGAGAGGTGAATTGTTGCTGGCAACGGCGTTTACCCTGAGCCAGCTGTTCCATAACGGTTTTCAGATTGTGCGTCGTGAGTGAGTAGTAGCGTTTAGCGATAATCGCGCTCAGCAAATAACAGATCGCCGGAACAATCGTGAATAGCGCAATAATGATGCTAATCGTGGCGCTGTTCTGCGCTTTTTCTGCCGCATCATATCCGCCATAAGCCAGCATCCAGCCGATAAGAGCGCCGCCGAAGGCCAACCCCAGTTTGAGCACAAACAGCGTGCCAGCAAAACTGATCCCGGTCAGGCGTTTACCATTGCACCACTCGCCGTAGTCGACGGTATCGGACATCATTACCCACTGGATAGGTGTCACCAGTTGATGCAACACACCAATCACGAAGATGAAGACAAACATAGTGATGCTGGCCTGCATGGGAACAAAGAACATCGCGAGGCTAATCACTGCCAGCAGGGCGTTCGTCCACCAGAAGATAGTGACTTTACATTTCCAGTCGGTCAGAGGTTTTGCCAGTGCGGAACCAATCAGGTTACCCACGCAATAAGTGGTGAGAAAAGCGACAAACACTTCCGGCGTGCCCAAAATCCATGTGACGTAATACATCATCGCCCCACCGCGTACGCACACCGCCAGGATATTGAAAATGGTTAGTAAACCGACAATCCGCCACTGGTCGTTTTGCCAGATATCACGTAAATCTTCCCGCATAGACGTTGTTGTAGGTGGTGCTTCAACGCGTTCTTTAGTGGTGAAGAAACAAAATGCCAGCATCATGAATGCCACCACGGAAAGGACCGCGATACCGCCCTGGAAACCGAGTGGTTTATTATCACCGCCAATTAAATTAACCAGTGGCATCATCAGAACAGTAGAAAGCATGCCTCCCGCGGTCGCCAGCACAAAACGCCAGGATTGCAGCGAGATACGCTGAGTCGGGTCATTGGTGATTACACCACCCAATGCGCAGTAAGGGATATTGACGACGGTATAAAGTAAGGTAAGTAGGGTGTAAGTAATTGCTGCATAGATCATTTTGCCGTTCATACTGAGATCTGGCGTGCTATAGGCCAGTACACAGACGATCCCGAATGGCAGTGCGCCAAACAGTACCCACGGACGAAATTTACCCCAGCGAGAGCGCGTTCGATCGGCCAACAACCCCATGCAAGGATCGGAAATCGCATCCAGTGCACGAGCGACCAAAAACATGGTTCCGACAAATCCGGCAGGAATGCCAAAAATATCGGTATAAAAGAACATCATATATAACATTACGTTATCGAAAATAATGTGGCTGGCGGCGTCTCCCATGCCATAACCAATTTTCTCTTTAACGGACAACACTTCACTCTTCATCTGCTTTTCCTTGATGCTATAGGGGTGCTGAGACCGATAACGCATTTTGTAAACCATCCCTGTGAGAGCGAATATTCCGATATCTGGTTATTAATTTATGATTCTTGTTTTATGTGATCGTGGTAGCGTTAATTCCGCTCATATATCATTGTAAAATATGGGTTTTATATGAACTATAATGCTTTCGTGATAATACGCTGCGTGTATTAGGCGGAAAAAACTGATCTGGGGGATGTAGAAACTCAAGGAAGTAGCTATAATGCGCCCCGCCTCCATGTAGCAATCGAGGCGCGGAAGATCGTCGTCTCCGGTGAGGCGGCTGGACTTCAAATCCAGTTGGGGCCGCCAGCGGTCCCGGGCAGGTTCGACTCCTGTGATCTTCCGCCAATTAACATCTTCTGAACTCTCCCGATGTCAACCCCCCCTTCTAATCCCTTGTATATCAGGATTCCTTTGTATCCAGAAGTCAACCGACTTCACCCCGTATCAAGTTGCTTTTGGGGGTACTTTAGGGGGTATTATTTCCTATTGAAATATCAGCACCCCCATAATTGGTAAAATATGATATATAACAACGGCTTTCAACAACATCTTTGTTATACAAGGGGTGCATTGGGGGTATCAGGTTAATTACTGGCAGAAGTCCCCCTCAGGAACATGAATTCATTAAAAGCCGGAGGATGTCATGGCATTAACCGATATTAAAGTGAAAACCGCAAAACCAAAAGAAAAGCCCTATAAACTTGCTGATGGCGGCGGTATGTATCTACTGATTAACACTAATGGTTCTAAATACTGGCGTATGAAGTACCGCTTTGCTGGTAAAGAAAAGATGCTTTCTATTGGCGTATACCCCGATGTAACGCTAGCCGACGCTCGTGAAAAACGTAGCGAAGCCAGAAAAATCCTCGCTGCTGGAGGCGATCCAGGGGTGGTAAAAAAAGAAGAAAAAATCGCGCAACAAATGAGTTTGAAAAATACGTTCGAGGCCATTGCTCGCGAATGGCATCAGTCAAAAGCCGATCGGTGGTCATTACGCTATCGTGATGAAATCATTGATACCTTTGAAAAAGACATTTTTCCCTACATTGGCAAACGCCCTATCGCCGAAATCAAACCAATGGAGTTACTGGAAGCACTACGTAAAATGGAAAAACGTGGAGCTCTGGAGAAAATGCGCAAAGTCCGCCAGCGCTGTGGTGAAGTGTTCCGCTATGCAATTGTTACTGGCCGGGCAGACTACAACCCTGCTCCCGATCTTGCCTGTGCTTTAGCTACACCGAAAAAAGTACATTTACCCTTTCTTACTGCTAATGAACTTCCCCACTTCCTCAACGATCTGGCGGGTTATACCGGAAGTATCATCACTAAGACAGCTACTCAGATCATTATGTTAACTGGTGTACGAACACAAGAATTACGTTTCGCACGCTGGGAGGATATCGATTTTGAGACAAAATTATGGGAGATTCCGGCAGAAGTAATGAAGATGAAGCGACCTCATATTGTGCCGCTCTCTGAGCAGGTCATTGCCCTATTTAAGCAACTTGAACCCATCACAAAACATCATCCTCTGGTCTTTATCGGTAGGAACGATCCTCGCAAGCCAATTAGTAAGGAAAGCATTAACCAAGTCATTGAATTACTGGGATATAAGGGAAGACTCACAGGGCACGGTTTCAGACACACCATGAGTACCATTCTGCACGAACAAGGCTTTAATTCTGCCTGGATTGAAATGCAGTTAGCTCATGTGGATAAAAACGCCATCAGGGGTACCTATAATCATGCCCAGTATCTCGATGGTCGCCGTGAAATGATGCAGTGGTACGCAGATTATATTGATTCGCTTTCTAAGCAAGAGAGTCAGGGTTAAGAGCACTTGTCCTGATATTTTCTCTCAATCCACAAATTCTCCTCCGGCCTCCAGGTCCGGAGGAATTTTGTTTTTATGCTTTATTTTTAGATATTTTTTGTTTTTTGTTTTTTGACAAAATATTTAATATTGCATCTGTAAACAATCTCAAAACATCGCACCATTATGGACCGCTAACAATTTTGATACCAGTAGTTTCAATCATCATCCTGTCGTTATTTCAGCACCATTACCAAAAAATCGATTAATATGCTGTTTCAGCTGACAATTCACAATACATCAGAATGCAGATAAAGATAAATTTTCATTCTCATGTAACACCACTGTCGATGATATTGTAAACAACATTCATCCCGGACAAAAACAAGACTTGATACACAACATCACGACTTTTATGCTTTTCAGATTGTGTCCCATCCGTTTTACAGGCTCAGAAAATGAACGACAGATTACGCTTTGAAGTGAACGATAACCAGGGGCGTTTCGTATTTCCGGATACCTGGTTTGGCCCATTACTGGGGGAGTTTGAAGAAGCGCTTGATGCATACGACACAGATGAAATCAGTGAGACGGGTTATATCAACAGGCTCAGACGCCTTGCCCGACAGGCGCCGGATTTTATCGACGTCCATGCTCATCTGGCATACGTATTTCTGGAACAGAATGCTCCACGTAAGGCACTGAACGCCGCTCTTAAAGGACTGGCGGCAGGTAATCGTCTCATCCCGGAAAGTTTCAGTGGTGAAATCATCTGGATGCATCCCGAAAACCGGCCTTATCTGCGCGCGCTTTATGCAGCAATTCTCGCAAATGTGCACTTACAGCGTCATCAGGATACGGTTATGCTTACTGATAAAATACTGGCATACAATCCTGAAGATAATCAGGGTGCCCGCTGGTTGTTGGGTTCAGAGCTGTTACGAACAGGTGATCATGAGCGAGCCTTCAGTGTACTGAAAAAACATGCTGATGAATTTTCACCTTACTGGTATGAACTTGGTCTTCTGCATTTTCTTAATGGGGAACTGGTAAAAGCTGCAACTGCATTTCGTCGCGGATTTGCGGCAAATACTTACATCGCGGAAATTCTGTGCGGAAATCTGCATCCATTTCCTCTTGCTGTATGGCATAACTATTCTGCCGGGCCGGATACTGCCGAAGATTATTATGCAACATACTCACCATTATGGGGACAATATCCGGAAGCATTGCTGTTTGTAAACTGGCTCTATAACCATTCCTCTGTGCTGCATGAACGGGCAGAAATCATTAAATGCGCCGAAATGCTGATGCAGGAAGATGATTTCGAAATATGCGAAAGTATTTTAAGACAGCAGGAGAAGTTGCGTGAAAGAATTGATGAGACGCTTTCTGAGAAAATTGTACAGAAATGCAGAAATATGAATGGTGAATATGTCTGGTCCTGGATATTGCCGTTTTCAGCAGCAGGCAGGAAACATTCTGGCATACAGTATCAGTAGATATCGCATTAGTGTATCCTGCACACAAGTAATAATTTATCCACCAATAATAACACTGTTAATGTCCCCTTTCCCTGGTTGTCAGCCAGGGGTTATCTTCTGAATATTTCTTTTGAAAAGGACAACACAGTAAATTATTTTTATGAATTATCCCATGGACTCATTAACACCCTTTCATAATGCTTTATTGTCAAACACGTTATGGCTGACATCAAAAAAAACCGGATTTCCTCTGCCAGCGGGTAATCACCTCCCCGGTGTTTTCGGTTGATCTGGTTACTCCTGTCTGGTTATTAGCAAGATAATTGCTATAAACAGTGGAAAACTCATCGTACATAACCTGGTGATGAACATTACTCTTATTTTCCCTTGCCCGGAAGAATCAGAGGTTGTGACTCAAGACTGTCTGTCGGTACATTCTTGTCTCCGTTAAAAACCATAATGAGTTCATTATCTTCGTCTGTCAGCGGATTGAATGGCGGTATATTTTCAGTACGAATGCCGGTCAGCCACTGAAAAATACCTGCGAAATGACGGGCACTGATTTTTCTGCTGACGGACTGATGAGACGTGATGTCACTGGCGGTAATAATCAGGGGAACGCTGTAGCCTCCCTGCACATGACCATCATGATGAACAGGATTAGCACTGTCGCTGACCGACAGCCCACGGTCAGAAAAGTAAAGCATGACGAAATGACGGGAATGCCGGCGAAGGATACCATCAAGCTGACCGAGAAAGTTATCCAGTTTACTGATGCTGGCGAGGTAACAGGCAATCTTTCGGGGATACTGCTCCAGGTAATAATTCAGCCAGGAGTTAAGTCGGTCACACGGATTCGGATGAGAGCCAATCATGTGCAGGAAAATCACCTTCGGAGAGGATTTATCCGCCAGCGCACGTTCTGTTTCCTGTAACAACAACATGTCATCCGTTTTACGGGAAGCGAAGCTGCCTTTCTTGAGGAAAACGGTATGCTCCGCATCAGAAGCAATAACAGAGATGCGTGTGTCATGCTCTCCCAGTTTTCCCTGATTGGATATCCACCATGTGCTGTATCCTGCTTTTGCTGCCAGCGCCACCACGTTGTTGCCGGAATCAGGGTTCTGCTCATAGTCATAAATCAGTGTCCGGCTCAGGGAAGGTACGGTACTGGCTGCTGCCGATGTATAGCCGTCAATAAATAAACCGGGAGCTGTATTCAGCCACGGCGTGGTTGGCACGGGATAGCCATATACCGACATATAATCCCTGCGCACACTCTCACCAGTGACAATCACAATCGTGTCATATAACGGTGTTCCCGGCAGGATTTTCCAGTTGTCAGCCCCGTGCTGACTCAGTTGTTTATAATGCTGCATTTCACGCAATGTGTCAGTTGTCCCCACAACAGTTCCTTTAACCATCCGCAACGGCCAGCTGTTTACTGAGCATAATACGAACAGCAGCAGTGCCAGCCAGTTACGGTGACCACGGTGATGTGTCCGCCAGAAAATCACCATGAATACCAGAATCGCGGCACTGACCAGAAAATGATAAACAGGAATCATCCCGGTAAACTCCGCAGCCTCATCAGTTGTGGTCTGCAGCAACGCGACAATAAAACTGTTGTTGATTTTACCGTACGTCATACCGGCAGGCGCATACAGTGCACAACAGAACAGAAATAACAGCGCTGTAATGGATGTGAGGGTATTTCTGTGTGCAAGGAGAAGAAGGAGAAACAGAAGCAGCACATTTCCTGTGGCATTCTTCTCAGTGTATCCGCATGCAATTGTGGTTATTACAGAAACAATAAAAAAGAATAAAATCCGGGGGGTGTTGCCCGGACAAAACAGTTTTCTGATATTCATCGGAATATATCGGTAATATTATTATAAAGAGAATAACATAATAAAAACCAGAAATCTCCTGTGAAACAAATGACCCTGCGATATATTACTGCAGGGTATTTCTGTTTAGTTGCAGAAGATATATAAATATCTTAATTACTGAATATGTGTAATTATCGCTCAGGAGCAGTGTCGTCAGAAGTTATAAGTCACACCAAACATGATGTCGTGACTTTTAACGTCAACTTCTGATTTATATTTATCCTCTTCTGCATCCTTGTAAGACAGGGAGGATTTACCAGCATCCAGATAGCGATAGCTGAGGTCAAGAGCGATATCCGGGGTTACGTCATAGCGAACACCGGCTCCAATGCTCCATGCGAAATTGTTATCATATCCCGAGTAATGTAACTCAGAAATATCACTTATCTCGCCAGATTCATTCCAGGAGGTATCAGTATATGTCGCCTTATGATGTACTCGTGCATAACCTAGGCCAACAGATACCCATGGAGTGAATGCACTACTGTTTCTGAAATCATAATACGTGTTCACCATCAGGGTATTCACACTGAGCCTGTTCTGTGTGTCTTCCCGACCACCATTCCCCATCGGAGAATGCCATGTATCCAGTGTATAATGGGAGTCCGCAGCTCCGCGGCCATAGAATTCCACTTCCGTGCGCACAGGAACATTGTAATGTTGATAAAAATCATAGCCCACCGCAAGGCCTGCACCAAATACAGTATCGTTCTTATCGCCGCCCTTATACTTATAAACATCCTCCTCCAAGTCCTGACGGAAGCGCTGGTCAGTCTGAGCCACAACTGAAGCACCGGCTTTACCAGTCACATAAAAGCCAGTTTTGTTCTCATCAGCCAGAGCCTGGGCTGAAAATACGCCCGCCATAGCAAGCGCTGAAACAGCAATAACCTTTTTCATTTCAATCATCTCCGTTGGTTCTTACCCACACGATAAAGAAGGTTGCTTATTTTAAAACCATGCAAAAGACAGGGTAAAAAGAGAAAATTCGATCGAATCGATCGACAAAATCGATCATGCATGATGAAGATTTCTTATCGAAGACATGAAAATGGTAAGGAATGGTTTAAGAGGTAATTGCAACGGCATGGAAGTATTGAGACCAGAACAGCACGAGATAAAGCGGCTGAACGTCAGATGAGCCATCAGGAGCGTAATGGTGTACGTGCTGCGTATATCCATAAAGCAGAACATCTGGAAGAACGTCGACTGATGCTACAGTGGTGGGCAGATTTTCTGGATGCGAACAGAGAACAATGTATCAGCCCGTTTGAATATGCAAAGATTAACAATCCATTAAAATAGTGGTAATGACTCCAACTTACTGATAGTGTTTTATGTTCAGATAATGCCCGATGACCTTGTCATGCAGCTCCACCGATTTTGAGAACGACAGTGACTTCCTGCCCAGCCTTGCCAGATGCTGCCTCAGATTCAGGTTATGCCGCTCAATTCGCTGCGTATATCGCTTGCTGATTACGTGCAGCTTTCCCTTCAGGCGTGATTCATACAGCGGCCAGCCATCCGTCATCCATACCACGACCTCAAAGGCCGACAGCAGGCTCAGAAGACGCTCCAGTGTGGCCAGAGTGCGTTCACCGAAGACGTGCGCCACAACTGTCCTCCGTATCCTGTCATACGCGTAAAACAGCCAGCGCTGACGTGATTTAGCACCGACGTAGCCCCACTGTTCGTCCATTTCAGCGCAGACAATCACATCACTGCCCGGTTGTATGCACGAGGTTACCGACTGCGGCCTGAGTTTTTTAAGTGACGTAAAACCGTGTTGAGGCCAACGCCCATAATGCGTGCACTGGCACGACATCCGACGCCATTCATGGCCATATCAATGATTTTCTGGTGCGTACCGGGTTGAGAGGCGGTGTAAGTGAACTGTAGTTGCCATGTTTTACGGCAATGAGAGCAGAGATAGCGCTGATGTCCGGCAGTGCTTTTGCCGTTACGCACCACGCCTTCAGGAGCGGAGCAGGAAGGACATCTGATGGAAATGGAAGCCACGCAAGCATCTTAAAATCACCATCATACACTAAATCAGTAAGTTGGCACCATTACCTGACCAAGCTTCCTCTATCGCGGCACCTGATTGCATCAATATCGAAAGTGATAAGATCCTCTCACTAGCAGGGCATGACAAGTGTAACTGCTGATTTGTTAGCCTGTTTTAAGTTTTTTAAGATCAATTATTTCTCATTTTTTGACTTTATTGCTAGCCGTGAAAATGCAAAGCCTATAGGATACAAAAATTACAATTTGTAGGTTTTGTGAGTCATATGAAGGCAACCAATATAGACCCTCAACTGCTTGAAAAAGCCACGAGTATCTTTGCTGAGTTGGGCTTACCTATTGAGCAGGCTATTAACGTCTTTTTAGCTAAATCCGTTCAAGCCAAAGGTTTTCCGTTTTCTGTTGCTCTTGAAAATGAAGTAGAGACACGGGAAGTTGCACAAACGCAACACAATATCAGCAATGCAGAGATAACCGAAGCTATCCAAGACTTGGTTGAACATGCTCTACCACTGAGTGAAATAGAAAACCTCACGCAGCTAACCTATTGTCGCAACATTTTTGGGTTGTCATTCCCCGTGCTCAAACTGGCTAAATCATCACGGCCAGAAGACATTCGCAGTGCAGCCAAAGATGCCAAAGAGCGAAACCGCTACTCCACCACTAAAGTGGCCCAGCGAGATGAAAAAACCTATGTTATTTGCACCCAATGGACCGACAGACATCGTTCTGCATTTTGCCGTTGGCAAGCCATCTTTAGCTAGAACGCAAAATAATAACCAAACAATACACTGATTTTTTAACGATTTAACTTCATTTAGGTAGTATCAATGAACTTACAAGACAAAGAACAAAGCGCCAAACTCTCCAGTGCTATTTGGCGTATGGCAGATGATTTATGGGGTGATTTCAAACACACCGATTTTGCGCGGATTATCCTGCCATTTTTGCTACTGCGTCGTATTGAATGCGTGTTAGAACCCACCCGTGAGGAAGTTCGTAAGTTCTATCTGGCCGAAAAACAATCCGGCATAGACCTTGGTTTAGTGTTGCCAGAAATTGCGGGATTCGCCTTTTACAACACCAGTGAATATAGCCTAGAAACCTTAGGCGCGTCAGACACCGGCGACAACCTAGAACACTACATCAGCCAGTTCAGCAAAAACGTTCGTACCATCTTTGATGAGTTTAAATTTGGTCAAACCATAGAAGATCTGGAAAAAGCCAAGTTGCTGTATCGCATGGTAAACCATTTTGCCAACCTCGACTTGCATCCTGATGTAGTGTCTGACCGCGTATTATCAGATGCTTATGAAGAGCTGATTCTAAAGTTCGCTAGTTCGGTTAATGAAAAGGCCGGGGAATTTATGACCCCGCGTGATGCCGTGCGTCTTGCCACCAAACTGGTGCTGGCGGCGGATGAAGATATCTTTAGTGAAAAGGGTGTGATCCGCACCATCTATGACCCAACCTGTGGCACGGGCGGTTTCCTTTCCGATGCCATTAGCCAAATTGAAGAAATGGGCAGCAGCGCTAAAGTCGTGCCTTTTGGTCAAGAGCTCGACCCCGCGACCCATGCCATGGCGCTGACCAATATGATGATCCGCGGTTTTGATGCCAATAACATCAAGCAAGGCAACACCTTATCAGACGATCAGTTACGTGCCGACAAGTTTCACTACGGCCTTGCCAACCCGCCATTTGGCATTAAGTGGGAAAAAGCCAAGAAAGAAGTAGAACGTGAGCACAAACAGCTCAAATACGCCGGACGCTTTGGGCCAGGCCTGCCGAGTATTTCTGATGGTTCAATGCTGTTTTTACTGCACTTGGTATCAAAAATGGAAACGCCGGAAAATGGTGGTGGCCGAGTGGGTATAGTCCTTTCTGGCTCGCCACTGTTTAATGGCGATGCAGGCTCAGGCCCATCAGAAATCCGCCGTTGGCTGCTAGAACAAGACTTAGTCGAAGCGATTGTTGCCCTGCCAACCGATATGTTCTTCAACACCGGCATTGGCACCTACATCTGGATTTTGACTAACCATAAAGAGCCAAGACGCAAGAATCAGGTGCAACTGATTAACTTGGCAGATATTTGGACTCCCATGCGTAAATCGCAAGGCGATAAGCGCAAGTACCTGAGTGATGAACAGATTGACGATATTGTCCGTGCGTACGATGGCTTTGAAGCCAGTGACAACTGTAAGATCTTCCAGACTACTGATTTTGCCTACCGTAAAGTCACCATTCAGCGTCCACTGCGTGCCAAACTAGATATTACCGCTGCGGGCATTGCTGCATTTGTGCAGCAAGATACGTTTAAAAAACTCAAACCAGAGCAACAAGCGGCATGGGTACAATACCTCACCGATAACCTTGGCCTTCAGCCTTATGAATGGGCACGTTTGGCGGTTAAGAAGAATAACAATAAGGGTGACTTTGGTAAGTGCTCAAAAGCACTGGCTACGGCCTTAACTGCGCACTTTGTAAAAATTGATCCGCAATTTGAGCCTGCACTGGATGAAAAAGGCCAAGTGATCGCCGACCCTAAACTCAAAGACACCGAAAGCATTCCTTTTGACCGCGACGTTGAAGATTACTTCGCACAAGAGGTGCTGCCACATGTACCGGATGCCTTTATTGATCACTCAGTGCGTGATGAAAAAGACGGCGAAGTGGGCATTGTCGGTTATGAAATTAACTTTAACCGCTATTTCTACCAATACGTGCCACCACGCGAGTTGAGTGTGATTGATCGTGAGCTAAAAGCATGTGAAGCGCGCATTCAGGCTCTGCTGAATGAGGTGGCGTAATGAATGCTGGCAACATAGTAGATGCTTTCGTATCTGACTCGAAATGGAACTCAGTACCAGCTAAACGTTTATTTACGAGTAGCAAAGAAATCAATCAAGGAATGAAAGAATCTAATCGTCTTGCACTAACAATGAAAGGTGTCATAAACCGCTCGTTAGACGATTTACAAGGACTTCAATCTTCTGATTACTCTGTTTATCAGATTTTTGAAAAAGATGACTTAGTTTTTAAGCTCATAGATCTTGAAAATATAAAGACTAGCCGAGTGGGGATTGTGCATGAACGAGGAATAATGAGCCCTGCATACATCCGTGTTTCAGCGAGTTCAAATAGCATCTACCCAAGGTTCTATTACTGGTACTTTTTTGCTCTATACCTAACCAATATTTATAACAAACTGGGTGGAGGAGTTCGTCAGAACCTAACAGCTGGTGATCTTTTAGAAATACCTGTTCCACTGATTGATATTTCATTACAGAAGCAGGTTAGCACATTCCTTGATCGCGAAACCCAGCGCATCGACAGTCTGATCGAGGAAAAGCAGACCTTTATTAAGCTGCTCAAAGAAAAACGCCAAGCACTGATCAGCCATGTGGTCACAAAGGGGCTCTATCCCAATGTGGAGATGCAGGACTCTGGCATCGAGTGGATTGGGCAAGTGCCGAAGCATTGGGAAGTCAAAAAGATAAAGCATATTTGCTCCAACTTTATGTATGGAACCTCTCAAGACTGTAACCAGTCTGATGTTGGCTATCCTGTTCTCAGGATACCAAACATCAAGAGTACCAATGTTGATTTTGAAGATCTCAAATATGCAAATATCAGTGATGTTGATGCTTTAACTTATCTTTTATCAAGAGGCGACATTTTAGTCATCAGAACTAACGGTAACCCTAATCTGGTCGGCCAAAGCGCGCTTTTTGATTCAAATGGGCAGTATTTATTTGCGTCGTACCTAATAAAGTTAACACCAAAGCAAGGAGTGGATACTAGCTTCTTAGTGGAAGCGATGAACTCACTATCTGTTCGTCAAGCATTAACATTTCAGTCAAGAACATCGGTAGGTAACTACAACCTGAGCATTCCTTCACTAGCTAATACAAGTATTGCTATCCCACCAATTGATGAGCAAAAGACAATAACGAATTACTTGAGTGCAGCAACGATAAACATTGATTTACTGATTCAAGAAACTGATAAATCGATTGATCTTCTAAAAGAACACCGCACATCGCTGATCAACGCGGCTGTCACAGGAAAAATAGACGTCAGGGAGGCGGTGTAATGGCTGCACATCATGAAGTGCATTTTGAACAATATATTACCGAGCAGTTGGTGAACAATGGCTGGAAAGAAGGCCATTCCTGCCACTATGACCAGCAACGCGCCCTTTACCCGCAAGATGTCATGGATTGGGTAAAGGCCACCCAGCCAGATGCCTGGCACAAACTGAATAAACTGCATGGTGTGAATGCCGAGCAGGTGCTGTTGGAGCGTTTGGAAAAAGCCCTCTCTTCCCACAAAGCTGGCAGTAAAACAGGTGGCACCATTAATGTGCTGCGTAAAGGCTTTACCATTGCAGGTTGCGGCACGATTGCCATGGGCCAACGCAAACCCGAAGATGCGCGCAATGAAGAGCGTATAGCCCGTTATGAGCACAACATTTTGCGCGTGGTGCGCCAACTGAAATATTGCCCGACTCGCGAGTGGGAAATTGACTTGGTGTTCTTTATCAACGGTCTACCCGTTGCCACCGCCGAGCTAAAAACCGATTTTACCCAGTCGCTAGAATCGGCGATTGCGCAGTACAAAGAGGATCGTCTGCCCGTTGACCCAAAAACCAAGCGTAAAGAGCCGCTGTTAACCTTTAAACGCGGTGCAGTGGTACATTTTGCCATGTCTGATACAGAAATCGCCATGGCGACCAAACTGGCGGGAGAAAATACCTATTTTCTGCCCTTCAATAAAGGCCATGATGGTTCTACCTCTGATTTGCCCGTACACATCAACTTGCCGGGTGAAGATGGAGAGTATCCGGTCAGCTATTTTTGGCAAGAAATTGCCCAAAAAGATAATTGGCTACGCATTTTCTACAGCTTTGTGTATGTCGAAACCAAAGAGGTTGCCGATAGCAATGGCAAGGTTGAGCGTAAGGAAACACAGATTTTTCCGCGTTATCATCAGTTAGCCGCAGTCAACAAGATGATTGATGATGCCCGCCAGAACGGCGCAGGCATGCAGTATCTTTGTGAGCACAGCGCCGGTTCGGGAAAAACCTCTACCATAGCCTGGACGGCCCATGATTTGATTCGTTTACGCAGCACCGATGGTAAAGCGGTCTTTAAATCAGTGATCATTGTGACCGACCGCACCGTGCTGGATTCGCAGTTGCAAGATGCGGTGCAACAGCTGGATCATCAATATGGGGTGATTAAGGCGATTGATCGCGAAAAGAGCAGCGAGTCGAAATCAAAACAGCTGACTGAAGCGCTATTGACTGGCACGCCGATCATTGTAGTGACGATTCAAACCTTCCCATATGCGTTAGAAGCGATTCTGACCAATCAATCTTTGGCACAAAGTAACTTTGCGGTGATCATCGATGAAGCACACACCTCGCAAACAGGCTCTACAGCCAAAGGGTTACGCGCAGCGCTTACTCTAAACCTTAGCCCTCAAGAGTTGGAGCAAATGAGCATTGAGGACATTCTTACTAAGGTGCAAGAAGCGCGCGCCATGCCCAAGAACGTTTCGCACTTTGCTTTTACGGCAACACCCAAGCACAGCACCAAGATGTTGTTTGGCCGCCCGAAAGACCCTAACCAACCAGTGTCAGATGACAATCTTCCTGAATCGTTCCACCTCTACACCCAACGTCAGGCCATTGATGAGGGTTTTATTCTTGATGTGCTGGAGAATTACACCCACTACGATACAGCCTACAAAATTGGTGAGAACAATCTGGATGAAAAGCGCGTAGACAGCAAACAAGCTCGCCGCGCGTTGGCGCGCTGGATGTCACTGCACCCAACCACGGTCAGCCAAAAAGTCGAATTTATTATTAAGCACTTCAAGGCCAATATCGCTCACCTACTGGAAGGTGAAGCCAAAGCCATGGTGGTCACATCGGGCAGGCCACAGGCGGTGAAATACAAGCTTGCTTTTGATAAATACATTAAAAAGCATGGTATTGAAGGTATCCAAGCCTTGGTTGCCTTCTCGGGCAAAGTCCCCGGCAAAGATTTGGGTGATGAAGACAGCCAAGACCCGCTAGAAATTGATTTCGATAAAGAGTACACCGAGTACAACTTAAACCCAGACACGCACGGGGCTGACCTGCGCCATGAGTTTGAGAAAACCGAATATCGCGTCATGTTAGTCGCCAACAAGTTCCAAACGGGCTTTAATCAACCAAAACTGGTTGCCATGTATTTGGATAAGAAAATATCCGATGTAGAAGCGGTGCAAACGCTGTCTCGCCTAAACCGCACCTATCCAGGCAAAGACACAACCTTCGTGATTGATTTTGTTAACGATCCACAAACCATTCTCAATGCGTTCAAAAAGTACGACAAAGGCGCGCAGCTTAATGAAGTGCAAGATGTGAACGTCATCTATGACATCAAAGATATTTTGGATGAACAGAACATATACAACCATCAAGATTTAGAGTTGTTTAAGCAAGCGCGTGGTAAATCGATTCTCGGCCAATCACCTGACAAAAAGTCACACGCGCACAAGAAACTGCTAGCTGCCACACAACGCCCTACCGATGTGTTCAACGTTAAGCTCAAAGAGCTGGTTGATGCTGCAAACCATTGGGATCAGCAATACAACAAAGCGCACCTTGCGGGTGATGAAAAAGCGGCGAACTACGCAGAATCTCAGCGCAGTGATTTCACCAAGCAGCGCGAAGCACTAATGCGTTTTAAGTCAGATTTAGCTCGATTTGTGAAGCACTATAGCTATATGGCGCAATTGATTGAGTTTGGTGATCCTGAACTGGAAAACTTTGCCGCGTTTGCTCATTTGCTATCACGTCGATTGAAAGGGGTAACACCAGAAAACATCGATCTCAGTGCACTGGTACTAGAAAAATTCAAAATCAAATACGACAAAGAGCCGCTTCCAGAAGCGTTTAATCAGGTACTTGAACCTATCCGCCCCAACTATAACGACCCTGCGGATCGTGAACAGGCATTTCTTACCGATATCATTCGCCGCCTAAACGAACTGTTTGGCGATGTCGGCGACGAACCCGGTCGCCGAAACTTTGCCAACGGTACTATTATGCGTGTCACCCAAAATCCAATTGTGGTTGAGCAGATAGAAAAGCACGACAAGTCGATTGCCCTCAAAGGCGACTTGCCGCAAGCGGTGAAGCAAGCCGTTGTGCAGGCTCTGCTGAAAGAAGGTGATATAGCCCGAACGCTACTCAAAGACCCACAAGTTATGGCAAGTTATGTTGAGTTGATTTTTGACATGATGAAGCAAGGTGCAGAACAGGCGGCGGTGAAATAATGAATACTGCGTTTCGGGTTTTACTTACGTTCAATGCAACATCACTACTAGTGATTATCTTTGCGGTACAAAAAGGGTACTCACTCGGATATTTCTTTGGTGGTTTCGCTTGCTTCGATTGGATAGCAGCACTTCCGAACGCAGTATCATATTTACTCTATTTTCTTATCCCTGTTTTATCGACTGGATTGAGTATTTGGCTGAGTAAGTATTTGGGTAAAGACGATTTTAAGGCGGGTGAAGTAGCGAGTATTGAGCATGCCAATAACAGCTTCCTACCAAGTTATTTGGGTTACTTTTTCGTGGCGTTGAGCATTGGTAACTGGGAGACATTGTGGTTTGTTTATGGCGTTTTGTTTGTTTTTACTCTCTTATCGCAAGCACTCTACTTTAACCCATTGTTTTTACTGTTTGGTTATGAGTTTTATAACATTACAACCAAAAACGGAACGGCCATTTTCCTTATTAGCCGAGAGCGCTACAAGAAGCCAGATGACATCGAAATATCATTGGCTTATCGAATCAATAATTACACATTTATCGAGCGAGGATAATGATGGACCATGTACTGGCACATATAAAAACTAGAGCAAAAAAACGCATTTTCAAATTGGTTTCTGATCAATCTCTTTTTGATACCGTCACAATCGACTTAAATGCCTGTATTCCATACAATCCAGACCATAACCTTGACGAAGACTCATGGTTTAAAATTGAAGACTTTAGTCAAAAAGAGTTTTGTATTGAACTGCTAAAAAAAGACTATGATTCAAAAGACTACGATGACTTAACCAAAGATAACTTCGCCAAGATCGCCTACTTATTTGCAATTCAAGGTAATGATTTTTACTTTCAAAAAATCACTCCAAGCCTATTCGTAAAACGCAAAACGCTTGTTTTTGGTGAAGCCGCAGAAATTGAGAAGAGCCAAACACGTTTAGTAATAAACGCCTTACCTGATGCAGTGTACTTCAAAGTGGCCGATACCTTGATATTCAAAAATCTGGCAACGATCTCGAGCATTTTTAAAGGTATCGATGAGTTGTACAAGGAAGCAACAAAAGAAGAAGTTGAGCAGTTTTTAGATGCACAGTTTATAGAGTTGGGTAATGACTACAACGTAGATAGCGTCTCAAAACCTAATAGAAAACGTATTGGCCTTGCTATGGCAACACTTGATGCGATGTCTGCTGACGATAAAGCTAACATGCTTGATTATATCGACGGTTACTGCGGTGAACAGAAGCTGAAATTCGATAAAGAAAATCAGAAGTTTGAAATATCTAATGACGATGAGTTGAAGTTACTGCTTTATGGCATTGAACAACGCTTCTATACGACCCCGTTTGGCAAAGAAAAAAGGCTCGCTAACTCTGTAACCGCTATGGATAAATAATAGCCCATTATCAGTAACATATGAAGGTTGATTCAATGGCCGATAACATCCCACAAGCTCCTCAAGGTGAGTTTGTTCTTTTCACCAGTGCTGATGGTCAAACCCGCGTTGAGTGTCGTTTTGAGTCTGACACCTTGTGGCTTTCTCAGGCTGCAATGGCAGAGCTTTATCAAGTTAGCTCTCAAGCAATCACCCAACACGTAAAAGCTGTCTATTCTGAAGAAGAGCTTGAGCAAATTTCAACTTGTAAGGATTACTTACAAGTTCAACTGGAAGGTGGCAGAGAAGTAAAGCGAAGCATTCGTCACTACAGTCTTCCGGTTATTCTTGCAGTAGGATACCGAGTTCGCTCAACACGTGGCACCCAGTTCCGCCAATGGGCAACCAGAATGTTGCAAGAATACCTAATCAAAGGATTCGTCATGGATGACGAGCGCCTGAAAAATCCGCCCATTGGCCATTCTGCTGTGCCAGATTACTTTGATGAAATGCTGGAACGCATTCGTGATATCCGAGCTAGTGAGCGTCGCGTTTATCTGCGAGTCAAAGAAATCTTTACCATGGCTGCTGATTACGAGCCATCTAACCAAGAGACCAACCGCTTCTTCCAAACCATTCAGAATAAGCTGCATTATGCTTGTACGCATATGACGGCTGCTGAGCTTATCGCCAGCCGTGTGGATGCCAGTAAGCCGGATATGGGCTTAACCAGCTATAAAGGCGATGAAGTGCGCAAGACAGACGTTACTGTTGCCAAGAACTATTTGCGTGAAGACGAAATCAAAGAGCTTAATCGCATCGTCAATATGTGGCTCGACTTTGCTGAAGACCAAGCACTGCGTCGCAAGCAGGTATTTTTACAGGACTGGGCCGATAAGCTTGACCAGTTCTTGAGTTTTAACGATAGAGATGTATTAAACGGTGCAGGAAAAATCTCCAAGAAAGACGCTGATGACAAAGCGAAATTGGAGTTTGACCGCTTTGCCCAGCAGCGCCGTCGTTTAAAAGAAGCCGAAGGCGCACGGGCCAATATCGCAGCCCTCAAGGCCATACTAAAAAAAGATAAATAGCCGATATAGTACAGCCCTGATCTCTAATGAGTTGAGGGCTGTGTTGTAAGATCATAACTATAAAGGATTATCCATCTTAAAATCGTCGATATCGCCTGTCATTTTGAATAGATTGGTGTCATTCCAACGGCACAGTTGTCTAACCCGCATTAGATTTGAGTTGGCTCTGCGGATTATTGAGAAAGCATCTTCAACAGCAGTAATCACCGATTTTTCCCAATCTTGTGCTCGGGTAAAGGTGCTTTGTGAATAGCGATAATTGCCCTCACGGGGGAGGTAATGGCTGATCACCTGGTATTTGTCAGAATTCTTTTTAGATTTAAACTCGTTGTAAACCCAGAAAATTTCGAGTTTTTTGTTTCTTTGCCTTACACGACAACCAAAATGACCTGGGTAGCCTTCAGAGTTTTTACCTCTATGTGCAACGTTGTTCAGCCAGAACAAGTCTGCAATTTTTTGTGCTATGTAGAAGTAGCGGAGCTGTTCTATTTCGGTTGATTTATGGGTGTAGTGTAGATATTGCTCTGATATGGTTAAGGAAAAAGCATTGCGCCGTCTTGATTAACATTTGTGCTATTGACAATAAAGGTTTCCCAAATATTAATTTGTGTTTCTAGTCCTTTAAATGATTTTGAGAAGGCTTCTATGTACTCAGATTGCGGTTGATTTCCCCCATTTAGTGCTGCACCAAATGTAGCTATCTGTTGTTCTAAAAATGAATGATTTTTGGTCATTACATAATCCTCTGTGTGGTTGATACTGCGTATTTTCATGAAAGGAGATCACTCAATAACCCCCCTGTGTCAGCATAGTTGTCGCCTCAATTTTTTAAGGAGATAACAATGCCAGGACAACCAATACCAAATGAGCTCAAAGAAAAAGGACTGATATGGCTTTTGCCACCATACTGTTGGTCACACCGTCAGATAGCCCGGAAGCTGAAGATCAGTGCCTCAGTTGTATCAAAATGGAGATGTGAGTTAGTGGAGCAAGGACTTTTACCTGAAAATGAAAAGATTACCTCCGTTGATGTTGAAGACTGGACACCGGAGCGTCGATTCTCAGTTGTTCTTGAGACGGCTACGCTGTCTGTCACGAACGGTGCAATAGTGGATCACTTTTCATCCGTCGTTGACACTGAGGTAGCCTGAGTTTAACGGACACTCCTTCCTGAAATAGAATGGCATCAGAAGGAGCTAATAATGAGCAGAAAAACCCAACGTTACTCTAAAGAGTTCAAAGCCGAAGCTGTCAGAACGGTTCTTGAAAATCAACTTTCGATCAGTGAAGGCGCTTCCCGATTATCTCTTCCTGAAGGCACTTTAGGACAATGGGTTACCGCCGCCAGAAAAGGGCTCGGTACTCCTGGTTCCCGCACGGTGGCTGAACTGGAATCTGAAATTCTGCAACTGCGTAAGGCGTTAAATGAAGCTCGCCTTGAGCGAGATATATTAAAAAAAGCAACAGCGTATTTTGCACAGGAGTCGCTGAAAAATACGCGTTAATCAAACAATGGCGACAACAATTTCCCATTGAAGCGATATGTCAGGTATTTGGTGTATCCAAGAGCGGTTATTACAACTGGGTACAGCATGAACCCTCAGACAGAAAACAAAGTGATGAGCGGCTAAAACTGGAGATTAAGGTGGCACATATCCGCACTCGCGAAACATATGGAACCCGGCGGCTCCAGACGGAGCTGGCAGAGAATGGCATCATCGTTGGTCGTGACCGACTGGCACGTCTTCGTAAGGAGCTAAGGCTACGCTGTAAGCAGAAACGCAAGTTCAGAGCGACTACGAACTCGAACCACAATCTGCCAGTTGCGCCAAATCTGCTGAACCAGACGTTCGCTCCTACAGCACCAAATCAGGTCTGGGTGGCGGACCTGACGTATGTTGCCACACAGGAGGGATGGTTGTACCTCGCTGGCATCAAAGATGTTTATACGTGCGAAATTGTCGGCTACGCCATGGGAGAGCGCATGACAAAAGAGCTGACAGGTAAAGCCCTGTTTATGGCGCTCAGGAGCCAGCGCCCACCTGCCGGGCTAATCCACCACTCTGATCGAGGTTCACAGTACTGCGCATACGATTACCGGGTCATACAGGAGCAGTTTGGTCTGAAAACATCAATGTCGCGTAAAGGTAACTGTTACGACAACGCTCCGATGGAAAGCTTCTGGGGAACGCTGAAAAATGAGAGCCTGAGCCACTATCGTTTTAATAACCGGGATGAAGCCATCTCAGTAATACGGGAATACATTGAGATTTTCTACAATCGTCAGCGTCGTCACTCTCGTCTGGGGAATATCTCCCCGGCAGCCTTCAGGGAAAAATATCATCAGATGGCTGCTTAAAAAAAGAACAAATGGTAGTGTCCGCTATTGCCAGTACACCTCACACTGTCAGAAATGGAGCTTGCCGATTATTGCCGACGCATGGGATTGTTTGTTGAACAGGTTAAAGAATGGCGGGCTATCTCAATTCAGGCGCATGAAAAAAATTGACGGAAAATATTCGAACAGACAGGGCATTGCGTGACGCAAAAAATAAGTTACGAGAACTGGAGAAAGAGCTTAAGCGCAAAGATAAAGCTCTGGCGGAAGCTGCGGCCCTGCTTATATTAAGGGAAAAGTTCAATGCCCTCTGGGACAACAGCGAGGAAGACTGCCCCCTCTCCTGGAGCGGCATAAAATTATTTCTCTTGTCCGTGAGGCCGTCGCCAACGGCGCCCGGAAAGGTCAGGCTTGTAGGTGTATCGGTATTTCTATTCGGACACTTCAGCGCTGGACTAATGGCAACATCATCACCACGGACCGAAGATCCGATACTGTAAACAGCTCTCCCCGAAATAAGCTGTCAGAAGCGGAAAGATTGCGAATACTGGAGTTGTGCAACTCTCCAGAGTTTGCATCCTTGCCTCCAAATGTGATCGTACCAACTCTGGCAGACAGAGGTATTTATATTGCTTCTGAATCAAGTTTTTATCGTGTACTGAAATCAGCCAAGCAGTTGAAGAAACGATCCCGTGAATGCCAGTATAAACTGGCCTAATGTACTCAGGGCCGTTGCACCGAATCAAGTCTGGAGTTGGGACATCAGCTATTTGCCGTCCTGGGTCAGAGGCCAGCATTTTTACCTCTATATGATCGTCGATATTTACAGTCGCAAAATTATTGCTGCTGAGGTATTTGCCAGCGAATCTGGAAAACATGCAGCAGAACTACTCCAGCGTGCAGTATGGAATGAAAAATGTTCATCCAACAATCTGGTACTCCATTCTGATAACGGTGGTCCCATGCGCAGTGACACGTTGTTGGCGAAAATGTATGCGCTTGGTGTGCTAAGTTCTTATTCCCGGCCAAGAGTCAGTAATGATAATCCTTACTCAGAATCTTTGTTCCGGACTCTCAAATATTGTCCCTGGTGGCCTGAGAACAGTTTTCACACTATTGATGATGCCAGAGTATGGGTAAACCAGTTTTGTAAACTGGTACAACTTTGAACATAAGCACAGCGGGATCAAATACGTCACGCCAGCCGAGCGTCATCAAGGTAATGACATGAAAATACTGGCAGCCTGAAAAGCGGTATACCAGCTAGCTCGCGAGCAACATCCTGAACGTTGGGGCAAGTATCTACGTAACTGGAACTACATATCAGAAGTCTACCTGAATCCAGAAAAAGAGGCTGCATAACGTAATTTTATTACAAAAAGCGACAACTACCTTGAAAAACACCGCCAAATCATGATCGATTCGAATGCCAAACTGCGATCGATTCAGATGCCATTTTGCACCTTCAGAATTTGAGCCTGCTACAGTTGTTCCTGATAAGGATCTGGATAAATATGACGAGTATTTACCAGAGTCTTTGCTTGCGAAAGAGTACGGGGCAAAGGCGTATGATATAGAAAGAACGAGCATCCGGCTGCTGAAACACCTTCGGTGGACTGGATATATAGTCAGGGTATAAATGCTTATTTATACCCTTATTTTTTTACTTCCCTGTGGACTTACTTGGCTTTAGTCCCGGAGTATTGCCAGGAGTATCTTTATTATCGCGTCGGCGTTGATCCGGTTTTCCTGTCGACTTAGCAATTGGTTTTGGACCTGGTTTAAGACCCATGATAGTTATCCTTCGAGATGTAAGAGGAATACCCTCAACATTGGCATATTCTATACTGAGAAATTTTTCAATGAAAATATTCAACGATCGAATGATTAACTCGATATTGTGAACAATGTCTTCTTTTGGTACAGAGCGAACCGTTAGATTACACGTATTTTTATGGAAGGAGATCATCCAATAACGGTTACTCATCGATCTCCTTCATGGTAATACGCACCGGTTTTATTAACATATAGAAAAAATTACTCCGGCATGTTTTATCTTTTTGAAGTCAGGACATTTACCAGTTCACTTAAAACTCTTTTTTGTTCTTCATCCTGAAGATATTGAATCCGAAATTTAATCTCTTCTGCAACCCGTCTTGTATCGGACTCATTAAGTATTTTTGTTATTCGCTGTCTCTGATGTTCAGGCTGGTCTTCCATATTTCGTAAGACCAGATGAAATAATATATCATAAAGTGCGCAATGCCATGAATAACCATCATTGGTTAGAATAAGCTCCCAAACCCGCTCCTGTTCTGCAATAAGCTGCAGAACAAAGGATTCAACCTGTTCTGATTGTCCGGGAGCAACACGGTATAGCGGAGCAATCACAGCAAAAAACAGTTCATTTAACCAGGATTCCGCCTCCTTCTCGCTCCTGAAAGATGGACAGTTATGTATTCTTCGTTCGTATTCACGGGTAACCTGCTCCAGAATATCCTCCGGCGGTGTCAGCCACTTATTCCTGAGCAATACACTGGTTGATGGATGGCAGCAGACTATGTCAGCAATAATTTCACGTAATGCCTCCGGACAGAATTTCTTCAACTGATTGTAATGCTCCCGGGTAAAACCATGATCATCGCATAAAAGTTGCCATGTCATTGATATACTGTTTGCCATTCCTTTCTTCATTATTAATACCTGTTACCTGAATATCAACAGACCGGTGTACCTTTTCTGAATATCTCCCCGGACGGGCTGGCAATCCCCATTCGCCTCAGCGTGGCATCTGCAGCTTTCGCCACCTCGCTGATATCCAGCTTTTCAGGTAGCGGCGGGGACGATATCTGCGCCAGACAATAATTCCGGCGCAACAACAACCACTCCCGTTGTGCTTCTGTACATTCAACATTTCCCATAACAAAAAGCCAGCGGGCAGAAGCTCTGCGCCAGCAACCAGCAGCCTCCAGTTTCTGCGCAATAATGTCTTCCACAACTTCCGGGGTACTATTTTTCCTGCTCAAAACATTAACTCACTGAAATAATATACATATCTGATGGTCTCAGCGAACCGTCCATGCCGGGCTGAAATCCTCTTCCTGAAACAGCTCCGTCAGCCCGCTAATCTGTTTCAATCTGAGAACTTCATCCTGGTCCATACCCAGCTCCGTACCAATGCGTTCATCCGTCCAGCCCAGGCGCGACAGGTCCCTGACAATATCAGACATTGAGGTTATCTGATGTTTGCCCCTGGCCCGGTTATGTCGGATGGTCGCAGCAATACGTGAGGCCTGTCCCTTTCTCTCCGGATTAATACAGACCACCGGCAGCCAGCCCTTCAGACGTTTTCCCGTACCTGCTTCCCTGCCCAGCACCTGGCGATGAAAACCATCCACCACCAGGTAATGGTTCTTTTCCTCAGACACCACCACCGGTTGTGTGAAACCATCTTTCTCCAGTGACTGCTTCAGCAGTTTCTTCTCACCCGGCGCCATGACATTGGGATTGTAATCGTTGGCCACCACTTCATCCGCTTTCACCCACAGCACACAGTCCACAGGCTCCTGCGCAAAAGGGCTGACCTCATGAAGCACCCTGCGCAGGTGATTCAGGGCCTGTATAGTCTCTTCTTCTGCTCGTTCCTGGCTGAAGTACTGACGAATCATCTTGCCAATTATCTCCGGTGTCACAGAATCCCCCATTCCTTCCTCCTTTCCTTCATACGCTGCAGATAACGTTCATAGTGCCGGGGTTTGTTCGGACTGAAGGAGAGGGTCCGGCACCAGAAATCATTCTTTATGAGAGTCTTACAGATACGTCGCCAGGACGGAATATCCCGGCTCCCCAGGTCATTCTCCTGTTCATCCGGGATGTCATCCGGGAAGCCCCGCGTCTGATACCAGCGCAGGTAGACAGCAATTTTATTACGGTAATGTTCTGCTGTTCTTTCCGGCATCACATCCAACAGGAACATCGCATAGCTGCGCCAGGTATGATGAGGCGGCTTCGTGATACGCTTACGCAGGGCAAAATAGGCACCACTCTCATTGGCATAAAGCGCCCCGCTGGCAGCCCCTGACACCCGTTCACACATCCTGGCCCAGGTTTCCGGCTCCAGAACATGGTAAAGCCACAGTCCCTTACGCTGTTCAGGACCAAAAGGTTCACAGACACGCATGTTGCGTAACGGCACGCCGGCACGGTACATCAGGTCATACAGAGGATTGTAGATGGCACAGGTTCTGGCGTTATATATCCAGATATCGCGGGCTTTCCAGTCATATAACGGATACATAGTGTAATAAAACCCTTCAGGTGACGCTGTGGTCCAGGGTTTATCATCGGCATATCTCAGTTTGCGCTGAGACACCAGTCCCATAAAGCGGTTGAGGGATTCATCCGCACGGACACCAGTCAGTATTGCCACTCCACACCGGTTACCGGCAAACCAGGAAGAAAATGCCGGAACAAATTCTTCAAACGTCATGGCATACCGGTAAAAGGGAAAATACGTCATATCCGTAATGGCCTCTTCCGGTGGCTGGCGAACCCAGGTCACTCCTGGCTCCCAGCATATCCACTCCGGTTGAAACTGCGAAACACCGTTTACCGTAGTCAGGGGAAGTGCCACCCAGTAAAAGGTCTCCGTCACATCCCGGTACATCTCCAGCATTTTCTGAATATGCGCAATTGTGCACTGATACTGAGCCTCCCAGTCAATGAACAGTACAGAGAAACGACGTCTTTTCCTGCGAGCAGCCTCTGCCACAAGATGGAAAAGCACGGTGGAATCCTTTCCACCTGAAAAAGACAGGCATACCGACGGAAAAGTTTCAAAAATCCACTCAATGCGGGCGGTTGCTGCACGCAGAACATTTTCTCCGGTAAGAATTTTTTCAGTTAAAAATGTATCACTCATTTTCCTGACTTTACGCAGAATAGATCTGTTTATGCGTTAAGATAAATACCATTAATAACATCACAGCTATTTTCAATAAAATAACTCATTAAGTCCTCAGTAAAAAAGCAAACTGTTTCCCTTTCCGGTTCCGGATTTAACACTCCCCGATTTTGTAGATATTCACTTACTGACATTCCGGAGATGCGGATCCTGCCTTAGATTTTATGAAATAGAGTTTCCTGTTTACAGGCTATACCGTACGGAGTTCACCCTGGTTTCTCCGCCGGTCAGAAAAGGGGATTACAAATTCCGTTGTCCGGAACCTCCTCCCGGGCATCTGCCGAAAGAGTCTCGTCTACCTCATTCCATGCTACCTCCGTATCTGAAAAACGAGGGACAATGTCTCTTTTCTGCTTATCCTTACTTTTGTCACTGTAATGACTATTACTGCATTAAACGGGCTGTTGCAATTTCCATTGTTCAACATTTCTCTTCATAAATCATTCAGAGTATCAATGACTAAATTCAGAGTTTCTTCTGTTAGCCTCATATTTCAGACTGTAACTCACGCAGAATGTAATTCATCAGCACAACTTCTGATGTGATAAACAAATATTGCATTACATAAAAAATATAACAATATCCCTGCCTGTCTGGCATTTCTGAGGTTTAATGATTTTACTGTGTCACTTTTTCTTCCTGAGACTGGTTTTACCATCAATTACCCCCCCAGAACGAATAGATAATGAATCATAAATCACACAACCTTTTATATGTCCATTCTCAAGAACAACAATATCACTTGCAATTACTTTTCCTTCTGAATGCCCATCAGAAATTAAATATCTTGCAACCATATTACCGTTAACCACTCCATTTTTAATTATTTTTATCGTCCCATCAATAACAGTAATATTTCCGTTCACCCTCCCCAGAATATAAACAATACCATCCGCAACAACATTTCCATTTATTGTCATATTACTGGCAATAAACGTTGTGTTTTTAGACAATCCATCATGAAAAAATGAATCATCTTCTGACTCGCTGTTTTTATTCAGAAAACTGGCGATTGTGAGATTATTATCCGCAACATCATTGTGATAAGAGTGAATATCAACAACAATCGTTTCTTTCTGATTTTTTCGATAAGTCTTATGTAATTCTTTTATTTTGCTGAACATATTAACACGCCAATATATCGTAAGAAACAAAATAGCAAAGACTGTAAAAATAACAGTTTGCCGATATGCATAAACAGCATAAGCACAAATTCCGATGAACCAGCACAAACATCCTAACCAGAAAAAAAATTCCAAAAGTACTATTCCCTACAAAAAAAGTCACCGATGTGTAATTCTTTATCGCCTGCCATTACAATCCTAAAGAAAGAGTGAGCTGTAATCACTTAAATATAATGTAGACTGCATTATAATAATGCTTACTGATAAAATATAAAATTAAAGCGTTAAAAGATAGCTCCCCCCCCTGAAACCGAAAGAGTTATCCGATGTTTCAAGATAATTTAAACACACTGCTCACAAAACATTTTAATTTCTTATTGCATATAAAATTCCCCCACAAGTCAGTTGAAAGCTACGCCGTAATGAAAATACCGCCCTGTACATCTTTAACAAGCTCACCCACGGTATATATTTTCCATCCATCAACTTCGACAGGAGTAACATTAACTGCAATTTTGATCTCTGACCACGCTGCTTCTACAGTTGCAATAATTTCATGTTCTGAGTTTCGAATCTCTAATCCCGGTACAGGCGGGCAATAACCTTTATATTGCATCATGCTTATATCGCCATGAACTGATGAATCAGTAAGCTCATATATTTCACTCCAGGATGCTGCCATTAATAACCCTTGCTGAGAGCGTAAGCGCTGAATTACCGACATCTCTGTCCGGGTAACAAATATACCTTCATGGAGAGGTTGTCTTCGATGACAATCCTTACACAAAACAAGCAGATTTTCAGGGGAGTTATCATATTTGATACCGTTCTTATGATGAACATGGCATAAATTTTTTGCGGTCGATAAATTCACACCACAATCATTACAAATATAATTAGCACTTTCTCGCATTGATTTAGATATATCTTTCCAGTTTTCGACATACCCACTGTTTGTTTTATCATAGTTCCCCTTAGGCATATGGCAGAAACAGGTACTATAATCTGAAAAAAACTCCTTTAAGGAAAAGGAATTAAAAACTCCTCTTCTTTTTTGTCTGTCAATACTTCCTTTATAATTAAGCCGCTCAAGACAATTCATACATACCCGTAAATCAGTATCCTGACTGCGACCGGAACCATCATCAATTTCGAATAAACCATCTATACGGTTAGTAGCATGGTATCTTTCGAATCGATTCTTTTGTCGCATTTCATCAAGAGTTCTGCACCAGGCAATATGAAAACGTTTTCCTTTTTCGCCATCCATGATAGCAGCGTCATAACATCCTGAATGGTCCCGAATATATAAAAGAACCTGGCGACCATGATAAGAGATAAGGCTGCTACCGGGGTCAAGCTCTGCAATACTAACTTCTTTACCCGAAGATAACTCAATATCTATAGGCTCAAAATCAACAGGAGATTCATCCAGAAAAAAATCGACTCCTTCTGGTAACATTTTCTTCCCTAATTGAATAAGTTCTGAAATGTCGATAGATAATTTCATCTCTTACTCCTGAATAATCTTTCTAATCTGCAACTCGGCATTTGTTACAACTTTGAAGGTGACTCGACGGGAGCGATTAGGATCCTCCTTGCCGGTTTTATCAAGAATGGGATGTGCAGATGAATAACCTACTGCGGCAAATTTACTTTTAACCCATTGTTGGTGTGTCGCGATATTTTTTATATCATAAACGTATTGTAATACTGAACGTGTACGACCTTGTGATAGTGCCATGTTATTAAAATAAGCAATATCAGGATTTGTTGTTCCTGTCCAGTCAGTACTTGTATGACCTTCAATGCGGACTTCAGTTATGTGTTCCTGATAATTATCAAGGACTTTTAGATAGCGAGGAAAAAAGTCGTCAAGTATGAGTTTAAACTTTGGTTTAAGCTCTGTGCTTCCTAAGCCAAATAAAACATCCGGCGATTTAAATCGAACCTCCAGAGTCTGCTTATCGATCTCTGCATCCCAGTCTTGCAAATCCTTTGCAAACTCAATATCCAGAGCATTATAAAGCTGTAACTGAGCGTTCTCGTAGGCTACGGCAACTTCTTTAATTTTTTCTTTTTCAATACGTACGTAGTGCATATAAGCAATAGATATGAACATAAAAACCATCATCAGCCCTGCCATTAGGTCTGACATGGATACCCAGTGTTCATTATCTTGATCTTTTTTAGGTAATTGTTTCCCTATAATCTTATCCATGATCGATTACCCGCGATGTTTATTAGCAGAAATTAAAGCTTGTAACTGCCCCATAACTATCTGGTAATCTTTAATAAGTTTTTCATAGTTACCGACAAAACCTTTGCTGATTGAAAGCAGAGCATTACCTAATGATTGCATTTCACGGTTCATCTCACGTTCAGTTGCCTGCTCAAAAGCATGTAACTGCTCGTTGATGGATAGAGCAAATTTTTCAATTGATTCTCTGACTTGAGAAGCCAACCCTGCACTTGCCTTATCAAATGATGTCTGGATTGAATCAAACATATTATCGGCATTACTGGATAGTTGATGGTTAATCTTTTCACCAGTCTTACTGAACATATCAATCACATTAGTCGTATTTTGTTCCATATTTCTATGCAATTCTTTCGAGTGCGACTCCAGTGATTTCAGGAATTCTTCACCACTTTGTTTCATTTCAGTAATTGTTTCACCTAACGTGCTGGTCAGGGTTTCGGAGGAATTGCTGACATCATGTGCCATCGAGGCAAATGCTTGTTGTGTTTGGGTAACCGATTGTCTGAATCCTTCGGTACCTTCATCCAGGGCCACGCGCATTGAATCTGCATTAAGAAGTATTTGCTGACTGGTTTGCTCAAGGGATGCACTGACATTTGCAGCTCCGGATTTCAGCAATTCACCCACTTCAGCCATTTTGTTTTGTATTTCAGGTAATACGGTTGTAGCTTTATCGCGGATGGCAACAAAGGTTTCTAAATGGCGGGAGAGTTCGCTGATTTGATGTTGGTTCACCTGAAGCACTTCACGCAGTTCAGACATAGCCAGAGGAATTTCTTTACATTCTTCCCAAATCCCGGCAACCGCAGTTTTTGTTTCAACCAGGGACTCAACACTTTGTTGATATTGTTCTGACATCTGCTCAACTTGCGTTTTATAATTTTCCTGCCACTCAACAAGTTTTTTTACAGAGGCATCAAGTGCTTTAAAGTTTTCACCAAACTGTTCAGTTAAGTTATCATTAAAATCAATAATGACTTGCCGCAAAGCATCAATAATTTGTTCTGTAGCACCTTTTGCCATTAGATCTGCAAATTGTTCAAGTTGTTCCCAAAGCTTATTACTGAAATGAGTGTGATTAGCTAGTTGTGCCTGCGAGGAATCGCTAATCTCAGTACGTAGTAATTTTATTTGAGCAATAAGAGAACCTTCACTATCACCGTTAATACCCGAGACTAATTTATTCAGAGTCTGGTTCTGCTCTTTTAATTCATGATAGATATGTTCAGGTGTAACAGATTCAGGGTTATTTTCTGCTAACGCACTTCGTTTATTGGCAAAAAAGAAAGCATCCATTCCATTAAATAAAATGGCAAAAAACATACCTACAATGCTTGTAATGAATGCTGTTTTTAGGCCGCCTAATAATACGGGGATGCTGGTATCAATACTTTCAGTATTAAAATTGAGCAACCCAATAATAATACCAATGAAAGTACCCAGAATACCTAATGCCCCCATTAAGGTTGGAGCATATTCTCTAAACTTACTATGTATATTTTTTTTGTCACACCACCACGCTGATAAAAATACGAATATAACAGCCCAGATGAAAATATTGGTAATCAGTGTAGAGTCTATCGATTGAAACAACTGCTCAAAAAACTGTGCTAACATTTCAGATACCTACATAAACAATAAATCTACAAAATTATATCAGATCCCCGACAACATTCTGATAACCAGAAATGAACTCTGACGTCAATATAAAAATGGGTTACCCACTTCTGTTAAAAAACATCATTTTCAACAGACAGTTCCCGGAACTATCCTGTGTTGACGTTAGGTCCATTTTATCCATGACACTATGATGTATTTTATATTCTGTATCACCTGAGAGCCTTCTTAAAAGGATAATGATAATTAAAACGAAAAATAGAGATTTCACCCGAACAACTACGCTGCAGAGATAATTTCGACACTTTAATTTCGTTCTATCATTTTCTGCAAACGCCTCATAGCCCCCTGTACTGAACGACGGGAACGCCCCGGCAGTAACTTTATCAGTGCCGATGGCCCCAATGCCATATTTCCGGACAACACATTCCACTCCTCTGCCGTCCAGAGACGTAATCGCCCGTTTCCCGTGAACTTCACACCCAGTTCCCGCGCCCTCTGTTTTACTGCATTTTCTGTACGTCCGGAAAGGCGTCGGCTCACTTTCACACCTTCTGAAGGATAATATTGCCGCAGAATTTCATCTTCTTCTGCACACCAGTAACCCGGGCGTTTCAGACCGAGCCTGCGGGCCATCCAGCACACGGATTTCGGCGCTCGTCCGTTCAGACGGGCACAAATATCAGCAAGCGCAACGCCTGCCGGATAGTCCCTGCGAACAATCTCAATCTCTGTCTCTGACCAGTCCACAGCCACTGGTGTTGTTATCCCCACCAGATACGCCATGGCACGAACTGCTGTCGCACTTCTGTTCAGGTATGCCGCTATTTCGCGGGTTTTCTTCACGCCATAATGCGTTTCAAGGTAGCGAATATCTTCGATTGTCCATGGTGTGCGCATTCTTTTGGGTTTATTTTCCATTACCATGTTTTATCAGCCATCATGGCTGCCTCTCCGGTTTGCCAGCGTGTTTCACCTGATAACGATTAATCAGCTGATTCAGTGCCATTTCAGCCTGTTTTTGCTGCTGTTCACTGCCATTCTGGTTACGGGCTTCATCATAGCGACGTAACTGCTCTTCTGCCGGGATATGCCGGTTAAAAGCCTGCATGATGCCAAACACCTCCGTTTTCAGTTCACTGACCGTCATGTATTTTCCCCGCTGTTCATCCAGACGGTTCAGGCGCTCAGCCAGCTGCTGTAAGCGGGTCATGCCTTCATTCCAGCCCGTCATCGCCTCTTCCGGGAGCGCACGGCTCCTTACACTCTTCTGCCAGTTATCCACCAGTTCCTGAACACGGGGATTGTCGGGGAAAAGCACACTCAGTTGCTGCAGCAGCTGCGCACTGTGTTGCAGGTTGTATGCCGGCGGAAGTTCTGTCAGTCGCGTTATCTGCTGACCGGAAAGTGTTATCCACTCTAACGCATGATTTAACAGTGAGGGTGTTCTGCTGAGCTGTGCCATCTGGTCTGCTGAAAGCATATCCGGTAGTGGTGCCAGCAGCGCCCTGAGTTGCTGCTCCGCCGGTGATGGCTGTGTCAGAAACTGCCATCCCGGAATGGCCACGCTGACCACCAGCAATGCCGCACAGACACCAGCCACAAACGGTTTCAGAAACGTGAGCGGGGATTTCTGAAGGGAATGTGTGTTTTCTGTTCCGCTCTCTGCTTTTGTTTCAGAAACAACATACACCAGACGGGAGTACGGCAGGGTCTGATGTTCCTGCACATCCGGAGCATCAGACCGGAGTGCCTGAGCCGGAAGGGTTACCGGAGACGATACTTCACCCTGCACTGGCTGGTTCTCCAGGCGGGTGATATATCCCTTCACCATGGCTTCCGGTAAAGCCACTTTACTGCTCTGTTTAAGTTCGTGCCGGGCCAGTGTGTCACTCAGTGCCTTCAGGAATGTTTCGGTCTGATATAGCAGGGGCAGGTTGTCACGGTCGTCCGGTGGCATGGCCCGGAGCGTTTTTTGCAGACGGTTGAACAGACCGGTAATAATTTCCAGCCGGGCGTGTGTATTCAGCGGCCACATCACTGACCAGTGATGCCGGGTCAGCGCCACAATCAGAGCCAGCCCTTCATTCAGGCCACTTAGCCCTGTTGTATGCATCCGGGCGATGGTGTACCAGGATGCTGTCTGTAATTCCACGCCATTGTGTTCATACAGGCGCAGGCAGAGTGTCTCCACATAACGCCAGTCCACATCCGGGCGTGCCGGGTGGGTCAGCTTGCTGATTTCATCGCGCAGGGCAGCATAATCCGGTAATGACCGGGGGTCACCACCTGTTTTCAGTTTCACTTCAGAAGTCATCGGCAGATTCAGTGTTGCTGTATTAAATCATGATTAACAGTTACGGAAAGAATGTCAGTGTGATACCGGGACCCGGGAAAGGTATTCCACTGCACGGATGATTGCCGGTGTCACATCCCACCGCCGTTTCAGAACCGGTAACAGCTCATTAAGGTTTCTGATATAACGCTCAGTGAACAGCCGTTGTCCGTCCCGGGTTAAATGAAAACCAGACTGATTACAGGTAATGGTGATATAACAGGTATCGCTGCCAATATATACGGCTTCCTGAGGTCTGAATCTGACATTCCAGTGCCAGGAGTACGGAGAGTGGTTCAGATAAAAAAGACGCATCTGAATATCGTTAAATAACGGATTCATAATCAAAATCACAAAAAATATATTTTTCATCCGGACCACCCACACAGGGGTAGCCCGGATAAAAAATCAGACATGATAATAAGATGAATTGTCCACAAACTGCTGTTGCTTAAGATGGCGCAGCAACACCCTGCCCTCCGGCATAAATGTTGTTCCGTAACGAACCAGTCCTGTATCTTTAAGTTCTGCATCAATGACATAATGCAACTCACCAGGCTGAGTCTGTTCCTGCATCGTCACGTCGACGCGCTTAATACGTGGCTCATACTTCAGCAGAACGTCTGAAAGCACGCGCATCAGTTGATGCGCCGTACCCGGCATTCCCTGCAGAACGGTTGTCATATCCGGCAGCCCATAGTCCGGAAGATGTTTAAGGCTCCCGGCCCGGGTATTCAGAATACGCTGCATGTTATCGAGCACCGAAAGAATAACCTGCTCTTCCTCACTGACCTGATTTAACTCCAGCCCGCCAGTGAAATTACCATAGAGAATTTCATATAATGATGGGGATTTTCGGTTCATAATAATAATTCAATTTGAATGACTATCATGTTAAATGTCTAATTTAATAGCATTAGCATTCAATTTTATCTAACGTGTTAAAAATAAGGCCATTAGCGGGTGTAGGTGTCCCGTTCCTGCCATGAGTGATAAGGCTGGATTAAAGCTCTGTTAGCAAAGGTAGCAGTCCAAGATCCAGAAGCCTTATTTCAATGTCATTAGATTTTCCGATATGTTCTTTATTATCTCCATCAAATACTTCTTCTGTTGAAACAACAATTGTTCCCCTTTGTTTCTCGCCATCGGAAACTGGTACTATTTTTGCGGCTTCGGGAATTAATTCTGGTAATATTATAGAAGGTATATAAATCATCCAGCCAACACAAATTCTATCAGGAAAAACATTATTACCATTATTCCAATATCCATTCGTGTTTACAGTCGCATATATTAGCCCCTTATCACAAACCAGAGATATTAATAAGGCGATAACCTTGTCTAAACTTATATCCATTTCATTACAAGTAATGCTGACATCCAAATTTGTTTTTTTGACATCCTCAATGTGTTTTTTTATATAGTTAATTGAACATATTTTACTATCAATTTCACCATCCCAGACACCTTCTATAATCAGCGGATAATCTTTCTTTACTCGACTACGCCATCTTTCAATGACGTGCGGCTCAGCTTTTTTATGATTAAACACTACATGCTCAAGTGCTTGCTTCCTTGAATATCCTTTCTCATACCACTTTTTTTTTGTTCCTAACAACACATCAATCAATCCGGAAATATAAAAAAGCTCATCAAGACATAACTCAACGCTAGGAGGTCGAGTATCTTTATAGTAAGCATTTGCTGATATTCTAATCATGGCACCCACCTTGTTATTATATCCTTAAACTCTTTGAAAATTTTTGAAAAATACCGATAACTTACTGGTTGCATAAAAATCCAGACAATTTTTAATGGTTGATTTACTGTTGCAACCGCTTGATGACGGGCAGCCTGGCTTAAGCCGCTTTTGTAACCTTTCCACCATCCTTTAGGATCTCCAAAAGCATCAAAAAACTGATCATACCTGGCCTTCGCCTCCCAAAACTGACACAGCTTATCTTTCCAGCCATCAAATGATACGCCGCAGTACTTAAACTCCTGTATCTGTTGCGTCTCCGGATTATAAAACGTGCCACATATTCTTGTCTGGTAGCTGATTGTTACCATACTCCAGCGCGAGCAACGCCTTACCATCGGCATTACCTTCCCTTCCGGTGAGCAGTTCTCACACGTTTTCTCATCCGTCTTCGCCTGTACTCTGGCTTTGCTATCAATACCTTCATAGTTTACTGTTTCTGAATGATCCATATCATCTTCCCAGAAATCACCGTGCGTCTCTGCGCTGACAACCATCGGCTCATTCAGAATTGGATCATACTGTTTCCCCTGATAATAAAACCCTCCGTTACCCTGACGCGAACCACTGCCTGAGCCAGGATAAGATATATTATCTTCTTCCCAGTCTCCATCGCGGCTTCCTGCTCCGGGAAATACTGCTGTTCCGGTTGAGGCACCAGCCATACCAACACCTCCGGTAGCTGCACTCCCCATTCCAGCCCCTGTCAGGACCATAACCATCAGAGTCCCCTCCTTTCTCTGTTTATCATCACATGCTTATAATCTTCAACCCGCTGGTCAGTTGAATAACCATTCGGCGTTCTCAACCATTTATCCACTTCGGGTTTCAGATAAAAACCGGGCCAGAAGGCCTCCAGAAACAAGAAGTCCCGCTTCACGTTTTTCTCTTTAAGCGGAAGGGTATTGGCATAATCCAGCGCTTTTCTCAGGCGAACATGGAACGTGTCATCTGATTCAGTAATTCCCGGAAATTTCTTCTTCAGTCTTAGCGCGGTGTCGCAAACAAAATCATCATCTTCCCTTTTGTCCATACCAACACACTGCTCTTCAGACAACTTCAGCATATGAACTCCCTTTGTTTAAATGACCAGGCTTTTCCGTCCACTATTGTCAGCCACTCCTGCATTAACCCCGTCAGCTCCCGATATTGTTGGTCGTTCAGCATTTCTCCCAGGCGCTTCTGAACGCGCGGATCATGGAAACGCAGCAACGCAATCCGTCCATCCGGTAGTTCTGTATTCATATTTCTTCTGAAATGGGCAGCCAGTTCAGTAAGCGAGGAAGAAGATATCATCCAGGAAACTGACGGAAGCGCAGCTTCAAGCTCACACAGCCTTTCTCTGAAATCCATTATGCTGTTCATCTCCATAACCCATGGCCCCGCAAATGCAATACGCGAATCAGGCCTGGTATCGAACAGGGGCACGGCGGCAGGTTGTTGAACAGACAGGCTCTCGCCGAAATACCGCTCATATTGCAGACCATCCACCAGAGCAAATAATGTCACTTTTGTTGAACAAATCAGGTGTTGTGCCGCAAGGCTAAAACTGACGCTGTTCATGCCCCACCCCTTACAACAAAGGTGTCGCCATTCATTGCCGCCTTCATCAGACAGCTCAGGCAAATACCTCCCCCCACAATGGACCTGACTGGTCTTGATGCAGCCCCCGCCAATCAGCGTGATGCGTTTTTTCCCGGCAAAGGAGATGTCACTCGCTGAGCTCAGTGTCAGCTTCTTCTCAGCAAACAACCGCATGCTGCCGTTTTGTGCCTGAACATCCACTGCCCCTTTTCCCCGGATTTCAGGCTAAGTTGACCGGTCCGGGCAAAAAGCCCCAGCCTCTCTCCGGCCTGCACGGTCATTCAGCACACGTCCTTACTCAGGTAGTGTATAAACGCTACCATTGTCATCTCGTTTCAGTAGTTTCCAGCAAGCCCTGTGCTGCTTACCGTGCTTATCCTCAAACGGGGGCATTTTCTGCCCTTCGCGGGTCTGGATGTACTCGGTGGTGCCATTAACCATCGCGGCCCATTGTCCGGCATGGGACGCTATTTCATCGGTCCAGCATTTAATGCGTTCGGGAGCGCAAGATTTCCCCATTTCTTCTTTATCGAGCAAGGCACTGGCTTCGTCAAAGCGCCTGTACCACTTCATGGTGGATTCTTTGTCGAATTGAAGTCCTTCATATTCAGAGTAGAAATGAAGAGATCTTGATTCATTAAACCGCACTGGCTTAATGACCTGGTTCACCTTCACCAGCAGCGGCGATAAACCTTCTGTTTTCATCTCTCCCAGTGGCGGGGGGAGTTCACCGGCTTTAAGTACGACACCATTGTTATAGGGCAGCAGGCTAATTTCAGGCGTTTTAGCTAAACGATGTTTTACTCTCTCTGCCCCCCCCAGTTTTTCCAGCCACGGTGTACCGAGAATGGTGTACCAGCAGGCACCTTTCAGACCAATGACTGCCCCACCGCCTTCCAGCGTTCCCAGTGAATCCACCATCACACCGGAAAAACGCTGCGCCAGGGCGAATTCATAGGGGAACATTCGCTCAAATGCATAAGGAAGTGCAAACGACAGTCCGGCATAACCACTTTCCACGGTGAAGTTGTCACACAACCACATCAGCCAGGATTCATATCGCTTTTTACCATCAGCTTCTTTTAGCAAGGACAATGGAAATGTCAGTTTAATAACTGAACGGTCATTGTCATTATGAAACACCCTTTTTCCCATGATAAGAATGTCGTAATCGGGGGCTAAAAAATCCTTCTCTGCGCTGCTCAGATACCAGGAAAAAATCTCTTCAGGCGTTGAATCGAGGATCTCCTGCCGCTTTTTGGCGTAGTTATTATCAGTGATGCCAACCCAGTTTTTGGTGATCGTTTTTTTCAGCCAGGGTTTAAACTCCCCATAGAAGCGATCCACGCACTCCACCATCCTGCGGCGGACTTCTGGCGTATGTCCGTCCTTAAAAAAGACGGTGATAATCAGACCGGGATTGACTGCCGGACTGCCGTCTTTGTATTTCACGGAGGCTTCCGGCAGCCATTTCTCGATGTAGTTCAGATCAAAATCATGCAATTCCATACCTGCTCCTGTTTAACCAACTGCCAGTGCCGCCGTACCCGTACCGAGAATCGTCGCCAGTGTTCCCCAGGCGCTTATTGCCAGACGAACAATCAGTAAAAACGCGCCAATAATGGCTTCCGGGATACCCAGCGTTACGACCAGTCCGCCAACACCCACAGCAACCAGAATAACGCCGACCGTTTTCGCGACGTTGGTTAAAACCTGTACCCAGTCCACCTGTTTCAGCATATCAAGCGTCATATCGGTGGCGTGCTGTATTTCTGTCCATGTGGCCTCAATCTGGGCGTTGGTCCAGGATTTCACCGTCTTACCGGTTTGCTTCCAGTTTCAGGTAGCTGCCACCGCCAATTAGCGTAATGCGTTTCTTGTCAGTAAACGAGGGGGAACTTTCTGACGAAATGGTCAGCTTCTTCTGCGCAAACAGCCGCATGTTGCCGTTCCGGGCTTGCATGTCTGCCGGGCCATCGCCATCAGTGCACACCACGCCACATGGCCTGTTTTTCGGTCAACGTCACGGCTTCCGTTCCCCGTTATTCAGTAAGACGTTCAATTTGTTTTTTTGTCATTTCTGTCTGGCATCGATAAATCTTCGTTTTTGTGATAAATGATATTTCTGGGTTTGTTAAGTGTTCAACTTTTCCACATTTTCTATTCTTTTCTCTTATCCAATTCCTCATCTCTTCTCTCAAAGAAGATTTGATTAGATGGGGAAGGTTATTATAAATTATATTTATGTTATTGTCTGCTATTTTAAAATCTTTTTCCGCTTCAATATAAGCATTTTCTGCAATTTCACCTTTAATTTTTTTAGCATTTTCATTAAACCATGCGACTCCATAAATTGCATATGAAACACGGTTGTTTGCATCTATTTCAATATTTTTTAAAGAATTATCATCATTAAAATAAATGATATAATGAAAGCCTGTGAATGATAAATAACCATCATTTTGGTTTATAGAATTCACATCATAATATGGGAGATAGTCACTCGCAATCTGATGAGCAAGTTTTGAATATTTTAAATCCTCGTTAGATAACAGTTGAGTAACATTTTTATCAACTTTTAATGAAACAGATGCAAAACACGAAAGATAGCCGTATCTACCAGGAACAGAATCTGAAAACTCAAAAAAATTAACAGGAACATCCTGGATACTTCTTTCTTTTAATTTAGTGTTTCTAATAGTTGCGTGCGTATGGAGATTATCGTTGACAGTTTTAAGCACCATCGGTGAGGAACAAGAAATTTCCTGCGCAAATAATAAATCAGAAGTAGCAATTAAAAATAAAAAAGTAATAATATATTTTTTCATAATATTCCATATTATCAAAAAAAAAAAAAAATCCATTGAAAATTTTATCAGGCTTTGTTGAATAAAACGAACTTTTGCTGAGCTGAAGGATCAGATTATGCTTCATCCCAACAACACAGACTGTTCCGTGGCAAAGCAAAAGTTCAAAATCATCAACTGCCCATCTACAACAAAGCTCTCATCAATCGTAGCTCTCCCACTTTCTGACTTGAAGCGGCACACTGAATTTGGCCACCTGAACAGAGGTGATATGCTCACTTCAGAACAACACAGGTGCTCCAATGAAAAAAAGAAATTTCAGCTCAGAGTTTAGCTCAACTGGTTGTTGACCAGAACTACACGGTGGCAGATGCCGCCAACGCTATGGATGTCGGCCTTTCCACAATGACAAGATGGTTCAAACAACTGCGTGATGAGCGTCAGGGCAAAACACCAAAAGCCTCTCCGATGGCGCCAGAACAAATCGAAATACGTGAGTTGAGGAAAAAAGTTGCGTAATGGCAAGGCAGTCGTCATGAGGAAAACCAGACGAAGCCGACGCATCGCGCAACTGAAAACCATAAAACAGGCGCTTCATAAACGACTTCATGAAAAGCCGGCAGAAACCGGCCGCTGGCTAAGGCTGGTGGTGGAGGGGCATCTTAACTACTATGGTGTCCCCTTCAACATCAGGGCACTGACCCAGTTTATGGAGGAGGTGAAACGTCTGTGGCTGAAAACACTTAGACGAAGGAAGTCAGCGGCACAGAATGAACTGAGCACGTTTCAACAGGTTGTGTAAACGCTGGCTCCCGTCCCCCCAAATAATGTCCCTTATCCGATGCTACGCTTCTACGCCAAATACCCGAAGCAGGAGCCGGATGCGTTAGCCGCGTACGTCTGGATCTGCGCGGGGGTTCGGTAACGGCTATCCCTACCGCCACCATGGTATTAATGCCAATCTGTTGTTCAAATGGCGGCAGTAAAAATTTAACGCCAGATATTAGCGATATCAGAATGATAAAAAAAACTAACACATTGTTAATGATTTTATATAGCCCCTGAAAAACGGAGCTGTCTCAATTTTATAAAAAACAGACTCATTCATGCAGCTTTCTCACGGCCAACGAGACGGTGAAAATACCAAACTCATCAATCATCTGGTGACATTTCTCGAAACCCGCCTGCTCCACCAGTGTGTCCATCTCTTTTTGGGTACGCACTCTCATCATCCACGGAATGCCGTTCTGGTGACTGGTTAAAGTATAAGCGATAGTCTTCAACTGCGGATGCCACGGTTGCCCGGTGTAAACCAGCACGCCACCTGGTGGGATTGCTGCAGCCAGCCCGGCAAGTGAGACTTTGATTAATGTGTTATCCGGGAAGAGTTCATATAACCCGGAAACGATCCCCAACGTTGGTGCAGGCTCAAGCGTGGCGAGAGAGTCGTAGTCAAAGGCATTGCCTTTTTTGAACCGGGCGACGTGGCTTAACCCTCGTTCTTCAATCATGGCCTGACCTTTCTCAACATTCAGGTCGCTGTAATCCTGCAGCAGGATGCTGTCGATATCCTGATGTTTCTCCAGCGCATCAAGCACATAACGCCCGTGACCGGCTGCAATATCCACCACACGTACCGGCATTTCCCTCTCTTTCAGCCAGATGACTGCCTGCTCTATGACCTGCTGAATATTGACTTTTCGCACCCGGATCCCCCTCCAGCCAATGTTGTTCAGGTAATACAGGTCAATCATACGCCCCAGAATACCTTTACCTTCCGGGTAGTTACGGTACACATAATCCAGCGTGTTGCCGGAATCAAAACCGGTTTCATAGCCCAGACGTATTCCCTTCGACAGTCTGCCGATCGTTTTCATACCGTAACTTAATGAGGAATAGAATATCCCCTCCAGCGAACGAACTTTTGGCGATACCTGCAGTTCGCGATAAGCATCTGCACTCGGGCTCCACTGGTCTTCCTGGCTGTAATCGAAGATGTAAGGTTTTGTTGCAAATAGTTTATCGATAAAGGTTTTCATTTTATCGAAGGCCACGGCGCGATCTTTTTCACCCAGCGTATCGTGATAGAAACCAGGTAAAATATGCAGTTCTTTGACAGGGCTTCGCAGGCCGGCGTAGAACTGTTTTTGTGGCTTTGCATGCACGACAAAATCATCGCCAGAGATCAACAATTGAGTCGGCAACGTAATGGCAGCAGAGTCGGACACAATACGCTCAGCCGTTTTGTAGAGATCGAGAAGAATGTTCACCACAATTGCCCGCGTGATGAGTTTATCCTGCTCAAAACTGGCAACACGCTCCGGATCGTGGGAGAGGAATTTCCCTTTCACATAGGAGTTAACATAGAACTGGCCCCGGATACGCTGCATCAACTCAAGGCCCGTTCGGGCGAACGGCATATACAGTTTAACCTTAAAGGCCGGAGAAACCAGCACCATCCCCCGAATTTTTGGTGCATAGTCGTGAACCCAGGTCGAGACCAGTACAGCTCCCATGCTCTGCGCAATCACTATGATATCCTCAGTGCTGACCTGTGCGTCCTTTGCCACGAAACGAACAAACTCATCCACATCCTGAACAGAGCGAGCCAAACCCGGACTGTAACCACGAGCTCCCGGAGACTGACCATGGCCGCGAGCATCCCAGGCGTAGAAATATGTATCAGGCATGACCAGCTCATCAACGATGTGCTGCAGACGCCCGGAATGTTCATGTCCACGGTGAAACAGCACGATGACTTTCTTACCGTTGCCTTCTGTTGCAGGCCAGTGGCGAAAATAAAGTAACTCACCATCGCTGGTTGCAAATGTATTCTCATGGAATATACGCGCTTCCTGACTCATGTGATTCTCCTTGTCGCCTGCTGTTGTAATGTGACGAAACGAGTTAATAACGATTGTTTAAACGTGACTTTATCCGCGTCGTAAAACAGTGGTTCGTCAATGAAGATGTCGATAAAAAACGGCACAGGGATTTTTTGCCCTTTGCCCATCGAACGATCCAGACCGTGCAGGTAGACGGGGATGACAGGCACCTCCTGGCACTGCTGACTTAAATGCCAGATGCCGGATTTAATCCCGGAAAATTTCCCCGGCTCACCTCGTGTCCCCTCCGGAAAAATAATCACAATTTTCTTTGCTGCCAGCGCATCAACGCAGGCCTGCAGCGGATTAATCTGCTGGGAGCCACGATAAACGGGAATAATGCCAATGACCTTCAGTGCGAACCAGCCAATCACTTTGTTTCGTAAGAAATAGTCTGCTGCCGCCACAGGCTGCACATTCACCAGTGTTGAAAGTGGAAACAGTGTGAACAGCGTCAGCACATCCAGATGACTATTGTGGTTCGCCACGATAATAGCCGGACCTTCCACAGGAAGCTTTTTGCGCCCCGACACACGAACTCCCAGCCAAATCCAGATCACGGGATATGCGATACACAGCGTAAAGATCCAGCGCAAAAAGCGATTCATCTGCGCCTCTTATACGTAGAAGTAGTAATAGAAGTGGAAGAACAACGGAGCGGTATAAATCAGCGAATCGAGACGATCAAGGATGCCACCATGCCCTGGCAGCAATTTCCCGGAATCTTTCACGCCCAAATCACGCTTAACAGCCGACATCACCACATCGCCACAGAACCCGCTCAGGCCGATAATCACTCCGGCACCCAGCGCGTGGAGCCAGTTCATGGGTGTCAGCAGCGGACCAAAAATGGTCGCCAGCAGCGTGGTGCTCAACATGCCACCCAGCAATCCGGCCAGCGTTTTATTCGGACTGACCTTTGGCATAACCTTGATTTTACCCAGTGTTTTCCCCCACAGATATTGTGCAATATCGTTAAGTCCGGTGGTCGCCACCAGAAATATCACCAGCAGAGCCCCCACACTGGCATCCTCGCCTGGCAACATCATCAGGAACGCAACATGACTTAAAGCAAAGACCGTTGTCATCATCCCCCACTGCAGAATGGATGCCGAGTGTAAAAAACTACGGGTATCCCCCACCAGAACCATACGGACAGGCAGAAATAAAAAGACATAAACAGGAATAAAAATAATAAACATGCCGTACCACGACATCCCCACCCAGATGTATTGTAATGGGATGGCAACATACATCCACAGCAAGGGTATACTGTCTGAACGGCGAGTCGGTGTCAGTGTCAGATATTCCTTCAGTGACAGAAAACTGAGAAAGCCCCAAAAAGCAAGCGCCACTTCTTTTGGTGAAAGCATCGCCAGTGAAAATAAACCAACAATAATCCACCAACTGTTAATACGCTGTTGAAGCTCAAACCAGTCATACTGTGGACGGAATTTTCTTAAGATGAAAAGAATAATGGTCGCCAGCACCAGCAGAGTGAATATTCCGACAAGACAATAATGCATTGTGCGCAGAGAATCAGACATTTTTGACCTCCTTCACACTGCAGCAACGGTTAATGCATGTCCATATCATCAACATACAGGATATCCCGAACACGATATTGGCAATACTGATATACTGCGGCCAGAATGCAATAAATCCTCCCAGGGCTCCCATCACCAGGGCTCTGTCACTTTTTCCCATCGGTCCACAATAATTCCGGATACCAGTCAGAGTCTGAACGACCACACCGCAGAATTCCGTCAACCAGGAAAGTAAAACAACCAGAACAACCAGCCAGGGACTGATTCCGTTCAAAAATGCAAAAGGGAGGTAAAGCACAGCATCTGCAATAATGTCTCCGGTTTCATTAAGCACAGCCCCTGCCTGACTTTTCTGGCTGAATTCCCGGGCCAGCATGCCATCAATCGCATTCAGTGCCATACGAATAAACAAAAATACCGGCATCAGAATAAATAAGTACGACACGGGGAACAGCATCAAAACCACGCCCAGAATAACAGATGCAACCACAGCAAAGATTGTTACCTGATTAGCCGTAATACCCCGTAAATACATAAACCGGGTTAACGGACGTAAAAGATTCTGAAATACAGGTTTGATATCATAAAGCGTCATTTACGCTCCTTAAAAAATATACTCACAAAATCTGTCATGGTAAGCAACTTATCTGAACCGTATTGATATTTACTGAGAGGTCAGATCACTTTTCCAGGGTAACAGATCGCGTACCCGGTTTGCCGGCCAGTCCTGGATATGTTCAATGACGTAACGCAGTCATTTTTCTGGCTCCACATTGTTCAGACAGCACGTGCCGATCAGCAAAGTATCGCAGTTACTCGCCGTTCTTCTTCGCGGTAATATGCCCCAGTAACGACTCATCAGTTCAGCCAAAGCATCTTCCACCTGTTTTTGTTGTTACCGTTTAATGGCTCACTGTATTAATTCTTAAACGTGAATTTCATCTAAATTTGCAAAAGCAGCTGATATCGTAATTAATGACATAATTAGCGTAATGAAAGACAAAATATTCACTTTTTTCATATATAACTCTCTTGAAATTCTGCCGCGAAACAGAACAGACTGAATTTTAACTATTTCAATACGAGAGGATTACTATCTGATGCGGCTTCTCGTCTCTTCAGGGAAAGCCAGCATGTCGGCGTCGGTTTTTTTGGGTATTACCGTGCAACCATCGACGCTCTGCTATACCTGAGATAGCTAAAAAAGCGCTGCATTTCCGGGAGAAACATGGTATCAAGGCAGCGGCAGAAACGTTTGATGTATCCACACGAACGCTGTACAGGTAGCGTCAGTTACTTAATACCGAGGGGCCGGAAGCCCTGATACATCACGACATCCTGAACTTACTGTTTTCTCTGCTTTTTGCCAACATTA